>MDTE01045380.1_pt1 | contig 33011 bp, 31 predicted proteins | sample 811231 | NCBI WGS metagenome assembly MDTE01 (sample SAMN05326651, study PRJNA326480) | marine metagenome | isolation source: seawater | place: Indian Ocean: Red Sea | collected 2010
TACGGGTTGCTTTTACATAACCCTTAGCAACCATGCGCTTAATGTACCAATTAATACTACCAACTGCTACACCCAGTTGAGATGCAAGTCCAGCTTGAGTTACCATGGAATTCTTATTAATTGCATCTAACAATTGATACTCATGATCCTTCAAGACATCACCTATCACCAGTATTCAGAATTTGAATTCTAACCAAGGGTTTTCCTTTAGTCAAGCATAATGTAGTACGTAATAAAGAAATCGTAAAACAATCGTAGTTTTCTACCTACCCAAATTAAACACCACTTTACTACCATCAGGTTCAAACACAAATGGTAATTCACGCAAATTGCTAAGCACGCTCCTAACATCATCCTGAATACCTAAAGGAGCATATAATAACAAAAATCCTCCTCCACCAGCTCCAGCAATTTTACCTCCAATAACACCCACTTCTCTGGTAGCATTATACAAATCATTAATAACAGAATTACTAACCCCACTAGCCAGACCCTGTTTTAATTCCCATCCTTTATGCAACATTTCGCCAAAACTATCTAAATCACCACTTTTTAACAAATTCCGTCCTTCTTTAGCTAATTTAGATAACTCTATTAATGTATCTGTACTATTATCAATATTCATCTTTTGTTCTGTAAGAATACTTTCTGAAGGACGACTTACATTCGTGTAAAATAACATCAAATTGCGATTTAAGCGTCGTTTCACTTCAGGATCTAAAAGTAAGTCACTAACAACAATAGAATTATCTTTATCAAAACTAATTTCTCTCAAACCACCATATGCGCTAATGTATTGATCTTGCATACCAATCGGCTTTTTACATATTTCAATTTCAATATCACATGCATTCTTCGCTAAAGTTTCTGCAGTAACAAGCTGACCTTTATAAGAATATAAAGCTTGAAGTAAACCCACTGTTACACTACTGGATGAACCTAAACCCGTACCAGTTGAAGGAACATCTGCAAGAGTAGTAATTTCAACTCCCCTGTCAACTCCAGTAATTCGCATGGCTTCTCTTACTAATTCATGTTGAATATCCTCAATATTGTCGACAATTTCTTTACGGGAATAATTTATGTAAATTTCTTCATCAAAACGCTGCTTAATTATTACGTATATATATTTATCAATAGCTGTAGAAAGTACCATTCCTTTGTGATGATCAAAAAAATCTGCAAAATCTGTACCGCCACCTAAAAAACTAACCCTCAGTGGAGTTCTTACTACAATCATAACTATATTATTCCTCCATACACCTTAATTAACATCTACATTACCACTGCTACAATAACTGCGCAACTCAATTTCTAATTCCTCTTGAGACATAATTAAAGCTTTTGATACCCATGACTCCAAAGATGGCAAATCACTTTCAACAAACTTTTTATTTCCTGCCAAAACACGATAAATTTGAGGATGGTTAGTTGTTTGTCGACTTTCTTCCATTTCAATAAGCTCTTCATGCAATTTTTCACCTGGTCTAAAACCTGTATATAGAATCTCTATATCCACATTTGGACGAAGACCATGTAACCTTATCATACGTTCAGCCAACTCTGCAATTTTTATGCTCTCACCCATTTCCAGCATAAACAAATCACCACCTTGAGTTAAAGTAGATGCCTGTATGACCAATCTTACAGCCTCTGGTATCGTCATATAAAATCTAGTCATTTCAGGATGAGTTACAGTAACTGGTCCACCTGACATAATCTGTTTTTCAAATAACGGCACTACACTACCTCTACTGCCCAATACATTTCCAAACCTAACACAAGTAAAAAGTGTATCTTCACTAATATCTGCCAAATTGGTTGTCACTTGTTCAGCGACGAACTTGGTAACTCCATAAATACTGATAGGTTCAACAGCTTTATCAGTTGAAATCAAAACAAACTTATCTGCTCCTATCGCTTTAGCCGATAAACCAACATTAAGAGTTCCTAACACATTCGTACGTAGAGCCATCTGAGGATGAGACTCCATTAATGGCACATGCTTATAAGCAGCGGTATGGTAGATTACTTCAGGACTATATTGTTCAAATATTCTACTGATCTGATTCATGTCAGTTACATCGGCCACACATATTGCCAAGTTAGAATGAGGATTAGACATATTATGCTCTGCCTGCAACTCATAAAGACCTGATTCATTTATATCCACTGCAACTACTAAATCAGCATCTAAAGACAATGACTGTCTACATAATTCCGCACCTATCGAACCAGCACCACCAGTTATTAAGACTGTACGTCCATTTAACATACTGCGACAAACTTTAAGATCAATTTCAGTCGGCGTCCTTCCTAAAAAGTCATCTACTGTTACATCTCTCAACAAAGACTGACTAGCACTTGTGGACAATGCTTCGAAAACATCTGGAACAATTTGGATACGTGCAGATGCATTTTGACATATAGACAAAATTTCACGAAATTGCTCTCCACCAATAGCATGAATAGCAAGAACTATTAAATCAACATTATGTAAAACAACTAATTCTACCAATTTTGATCTATCGCCTAATATGGGAATACCATGTACATTAAAACCATGTTTATCAACATCATCATCTATAAAACCAAGGACTTGATAAGCTCGACCACCAGCTCTATTTTGAAGTTGCCATGAAAGTGATTGTCCGGTTTCTCCAGCTCCTACTATTAGAGTTCTTACTGTATTATCAATTCCTTTTGATTTTCTACCTACACTTTTAAGTCTAAAAATTAAGCTTACCAATAACCTGGTTCTATACCTTAAAATTGTAAAACCAGCAGACGAAAGAAAACCACCTAATGCTAATGCACTCAAGGGCAACGGACGAATAGTCGGTTCTAAACGTGCCACTGGTAACATATCTAATAACATCAAAGGTAAAGTTGCAGCTAACCAAGACTGTACAATAATAAGAGCATCAGGAGCACTAGCGAAACGCCACAATCTACTATACATTCCTGCCCAATGATTAGCTACCAAATGTACTAATACAATAACTAAAATATATGTGTTCCATGCATTCAGATAATGTACATCAGGAGAAGCACCTGCAAAACGTCCTGTTAATGCTACCCGATATGCTATAACTACGATTAGTATGTCACCTAGTAAGTACAAACCAGTACGACGAACAAACCGCAACAAAAATTTCCATAATTTGTTTATCATATTTACATTATAACTATTATTTCCTAAGCCATTGTAACTCAAATTCCAGACCCTGCCCAAAATCCAAAGGAGAATATCCTAAGTGTTGAATTGCAAGACTATTATCTACAACTTTATCCTCGCTGAAACGCAATATCTGTTCACTAGTAATTCCTAGTCCAATTTTACCGAAAAGCTCTGTGATAATTCGTGCAAAAATAACTGGACAATATATTTTCCTCACATTCACATCCATACGAGTCATTATCAAGTTTATAATTTCCAAATATGACAATGAATGTAATCCAGCAATATTATATGATTGTCTAATAGAATCATCACATACCATTGTTCTCAGAATACATTTGGCAACATCATTCACATACACTGGTTGTTGTAATGCTGTACCTCCACCAATAACAGGAACAAAGGACCATTTTTCCATAAATTCAATTAACCTCCATATATTCCGATCACGTGGAGACCCATAAATCATAGTAGGACGGATTATTGTATACAATAATCCACTCTCAGCAATAATCAATTCAGACTGAATTCTTCGAAACTTTGTTGTAGTATCTAACTTAGAAAAAATAGAAGTCGTGCTAACAAATATTGCTCGCTCTACACCCTTATTGACAGCTGCTTCTACAATATTTGGAACGTACTCGTAACCCAAAGAAGCAAGATTAATTAATATGTCTACATCTTCTAAAGCTAATTCGATAGTAGAGATTTTATCTAAATCACCATAACAAATCTCGACATCACTAGTTCCAATTAAACTCACATCACTAGTTTTACGAACTAAAACACGAACACCTATGCCTGCATCAATTAAATTTCTTACTACATATTCACCCAAAAAACCTGTAGCACCCGTAACAAGAACAAAAATCATAGAACAATACTCCTCAAATGATTCATATAATTTTTAGCAAGAATTGAACGGTCATAATGATCACATACAAACATCCTACCAGACTCTGCCATCTTTGAACGCTCTTGATGATTGTCAAACATCCATTCTATTGCTGTAACTAATTCTACAGCTGATTCAGGACTAATAATCTTTGCTGACTGCGAGCGTTGAAGTATCTCCTTTGCTTCGCCAACTACTGAGGCTATAATCGGAATACCACAAGCCATAATCTCAAAGATCTTTGATGGCACAAAACTATCAAACAATGAAATATTTTTCAAAGGCACAATACATACATCACTAATACGATAAAAATCTGGGATCAAATCTTTAGATTGCGGTGGCAACATTTTAACATTAGATAATTTCTTATCAATGATAGTCTGACCAATAGATTTTTTCATAGCACCATCACCAACAAGAAGAAAATCAATATTTGAACGTAGTCTCAATATTTCTGCAGCATTAACAATAGTATTAACACCCTGTGAGATCCCATGAGAACCAATATAACTTACTACAAATTTGTCTTCAAGACTCAACTCCTCCACCAATGCACGATCTTTTGAACCAGGTCGATATATGCTAACCATAGCACCATTAAAAATCACGATAATTTTTCCAGACTCTATACCTCGCTCAATTAATCTATCTCTAAAAGAGTTGGTAACAGTCACTATCAAATCAGCATTAGAATACAAAAACATTTCTAATAATTCCAAAATCTTTATTAAAAACGGATGTTGCAATATTCCTAATTCAACAAATATTGCTGGCCATAAATCACGAACTTCAAATACGAATGGAACTTTTCTAATCCTACTAATAAACAATCCAGCAAAAGCTGAAAAAAAAGTGGGAGAACTTGCGATAAGAATATCAATTTTGTTAAGTCGGTGCAAACTCAATAGAACAGTGCTAACCATGAAACTAAGATGACTAATTGTTTTCTTAATAACACCTCTGTTAGGAGTTGCATACAACCAGTTTCTCAATACACAAACACCATCTATGTTTTCATCGACAGTCAATTTACCTTTATATTGCTTTAATATAGATCCATTAGGATGATTGGGCATACCTGTTATAACAGTAACCTGATGTCCATCTAACACCCATTGCTTAGAAAACTCCGAAATTCTAGCAGAAGGTGCTGAAGGCTCAGGAATATAATATTGACAAAGATAAGCTATTTTCATAAAAAACCCAACTTACTAATAAGTATAGTAATCATATAGTAAAATTGACAATCATATGTTAGATCAGTAGACTGTCTAATAACTGCAAAAACAAAATACACTATACAATAATGAAAGTTAAATCTAATCTACATCCAACTCTCATATTTCTCCTAGTTGCACAATTCATGTTAGGAGTATTTCGTATTCAGATTGTACCACTCAGTTACAACGTTGACGAAATAATACATTTTGCAAACACTAAGCTAGTTGCCGCTGCCTGTATACGAGACACATTGGGATTATCATGGTCACTCCACCAGAACAATAGCATAATTGGAGAAAATGTCACGGAATGGATAGCCTTTAATGATAGAGAAAAAAGTAATATTGATCCATCAAATCCAAATAGCAAGCCATGTCATCTTATTTTTGACAATCGCCGACTGACTAATTCAGCTTACTACATATGGTCTAGCATACCTATAGCTGCATTTAACAACTTAGCAGATAGACCAACAATTAATCTTAGTAGATTTTTCACCCTACTTCTAGGAATGAGTGCCACTTGTTTGTCATATCTTGCAGTTAAAAATTGGTTTCCTAGCAAACAATTGTTGCATATTTCTTCAGCTAGCATTTTAACTCTCAACCATCAATGGAGTGATATTTCATCTGGACTTAACACAGATGCTGGAGCAATGTTTTCTATAACTTTGTTATTTTGGTCATTATCAAAAATAAATAGCACCACATTAAAATATCACTCAATGATCAGGATAATACCTGCACTAATATTATGCCTATTTACAAAATCAACTGCCTGGATTGGAATACCTATTACGATAATATATTTATTAGCAAATTTGCCTATTTCTCAACGTAAATGGATGTTAACCACTCTTGCATTGGGTATAACAATAGCAATACCGATCTTATTGACTATAAAGCAAAATATTCCTGCACACTGGTTTTGGTACGAACCAAATAAACCGATCCGTTTTATTGCTGCCGAATTCATTGATCGATCAGGTCCTGCAGGACCAAATGCTTTAATAGTAGATCCCCAAGAAAATTACCATGGTATCGTACAATATATAGAAGATAACAAGATTGAAAACCTACGCGGGAAAAATATCACCATTGGTGGCTGGACCAAACTAGATAAAGGCAGCCAAATTCAATTTCCTAATTTTTCTACAGATGATGGAGGTTATAGTCATACGACCACAGGAACTGGTGAATGGCAGTTTCAAACAATTGTCAAACAAGTACCTATAAATGCAAACTACTTAGCAATTATCTTGCCTGCATCAAATAATGATAGCATTGTTTTATATGATGGATTAACTGTAACAATAGGAAACCACACAAACAAACAAGCCTCACACTTAACAAGTAATAAAGATACTATTAAAGTATGGGGAAAAGAAACAATATCAGGCAATATGGTCAGAAACAGCACAGTTGAAACTATGTGGCCAAATATACAACGAAAACATATATTCGGATTTTCTCCCAACCGAGCTCTCTGGTCACTCTATTCATGGGAACGCACACATCCCGTCTGGTTGCGTGATCTACCTAGTTGGTTATTTGCAATGTATTGGTCAGGATTTGGAGGAACGCAACCTGGATTGAATCGATTGCAATTAATTCCATTTTTGATAATTACAGCTTTAGGATTATGTGGAATAGTTAGACAAACCTACCTAGGAAACCACAAAATAAAATATGCTAAACATAATTACCAAATGACAATATTTTTTCTAATAATCTGTACTATGCTTATTTTTATTATGGTAATCCTACGAACAGACATATATCCGCATCAAGCAAACATGCTAATGTTTGCTGGAACTAGATACAGTCTACCTGCAATGCTACCTACAAGCATTTTGTTGACACTCGGATGGATTAATATAATACCAAGAAGATACCATAAAATCACCATTGGTATTGTAGTAGCACTATTATTTCTAACCAATGTTTTTATTATATTTAATACACAAATACCATTTTATAATTGCCAATTGGAATCAGCAATCAAATGCTTGTATCCATAAAGATTGTTATGGAATTTCTATCACCTTATCTTTAGGAACATCCTCTATCCACAATTCATACCACAACACAAAATTAAGTAAATACCACACTAACTCGTTACTACTATATATCAACTTAGAAATATTGTCCCATCGGAAATAATCAGTTCGCTCACAAAACTTTCGCAATTTTTGTTCAGCAATTAACCCTAATGATTCTGTAAACCATTGACTTACAGGAACCCTAAAGCCTTGTTTAGGCCTATGTAGAATATGATCCGGAATCAAATCCTGTACAGCTAATTTCAGAAGATGTTTAGAGCGTAATCCAGGCACTTTAAGGGATTGTGGAATACTCATAGATAACTCTACAAATTCATGATCCAAATATGGTACTCTTGCCTCAACAGAAGTAGCCATAGACATCTTATCTACCCGCATTAACAACAGTTCAGGTAATCTCATCTGTAAGTCCATATAACTCATCCATTTCAAATAATCTGGATCGGGACAACTACTGTCGAACATGCGTCTATATCTCTGGACAATATCATGTGAACTTAGATCACCAATACGCTGCAAATAACCATCGGACAATATCTTCCTTTTTGCAATCTCACCAAATGCAATCGCTCCTCCCCAAAATAGTTCTTCATTTACCACTCCTCGACGCAAATATTCTAAACGTAAATCATCAAGCATGGAACTAGTTGATTTCAAAACCATTCTCTTTAACCAACTTGGTAACGCGGTAAACACCTGCCAAGGTCCTTGTCTAAGACGTAATACAGACTTCCAATGCAAATAACCACCAAATAATTCATCAGCACCTTCACCTACTTGCAATACAGAAGTGCCTGCGTCTTTGGCAAGCTTACATACGTAATAAAGAGGCACACAAACTGGATCAGCAATTGGTTCATCCTGATAATACACTAAATCAGGTAAAAACTTTATTAAATGATTGCGATCAATAATGATCTCATGATGGTTAGAACCAAAATGTTTAGCCACTTGTCTAGCATACTCAACTTCATTAAATTCACTAACATTAGTACCTTTATAACCAATTGAAAAAGTTTGTACTGGTCTATCCATTTGGGAATGCATCAGAGCTACATTAGTGCTAGAATCCATACCCCCTGACAACAATGCCCCAAAAGGTACGTCAGATACCATTCTTAATTTGACACTTTCACGTAAAGCTTCCAAGACACGTACAGATTGATCATCATTACTATCAAAGTTGTTTGCATTGTCATTACTAAACACATCCCAATACTGTTCTAAATTAATATACCCATCTGCATTAATTACAGCCCTATGCCCTGCAGGTAACTTAAAAATATTTTCAAACAAGGTTTGTGGTGCAGGTGTAGTCAAAAAAGTTAGATAATGATATAAAGCTTCATCATGTACAGTTTTTTTCAGCTGCGGATGACACAATAAACATTTTATTTCAGAAGCAAAAAGAAAAGAATCATTTGTCTTTGCATAATAAAGTGGTTTCACACCAAGTCTATCACGTGCGATAAAAAGACGTCTATTACCTTCATCCCAGATTGCAAAGGCAAACATTCCTCTCATATGCTTGACACAATCAACACCATATTCTTCGTACAAATGCACCAATATCTCAGTATCCGTATGTGACGAAAACACATGACCTTTGTCAATTAATTTGCCACGAAGATCAGCATAATTATATGTTTCACCGTTGTATACTACCCAAATCGTCTTATCCTCATTACTAAATGGTTGACGACCAGAATCTGTTGGATCAATAATAGACAAGCGTCTATTACATAACCCAACTGAATTGTCATTAGAAACGTATATACCAGAATCATCTGGACCTCTATGAACAATCAATTCGCTCATCTTCTCCAACATATCCAAAGAAATTGGAGGACATCCAGGAAATTGAACTAAACCACAAATACCACACATAATTTAACTCTCATTTTCGCGTAAAACACAATCTTGATAAAGTTTCAGCCAATTATCAGCAATCTTATCCCAACCAAAATGTTGTAAAACATATTGACGACCATATTTAGCCTGACTCTTATAATCAGTAGGATTATTAATAATCCTACTGATTGCATTTTTTAAACCTTTAATATCTCCATAATTTACTATAGATCCCAAATCATTGTATGCCACAAAATCTGCTAATCCACATCTATCAGTAGCAATTATTGGTGTACCACAAGCAAGAGATTCCAACAAAGTTATAGCAAACATTTCATATGCTGATGGAAGCACATATACATCAGCAGCTTGATAAGCCTGCAATTTCTCATCTCCATCTAGATATCCTGTAAAACGCACATGCTCTTCTATACCCAAAATTTTCACTTTATTCTTAACCTCATGCAAATACCCATCATCTGGACCTACTATCACTAATGTTGCTTTAGGATATTCATCCCGCACCAAATTAAAGCTTTCAACAAGAAAATCAACACCTTTTATCTTGTTTACCCTTGCCAAAAACAGTATCATCGGAACTTCTTCAGATATATTAAATCGAGACCTAAAACCTTTACAATTAGGTAATGACTGATATTGATCAAGATCAACTCCATTGGGTAAAATTGAAATTCTATTTTCATCAACACCTAATCCTATAAACTGTTCTCTTTCTAGTTCATTTAATGCATGCAATCTAGATGCATTATTGAGAATATGTGAACCAATGTATTTATCATACAATGTTTTTAACATCTTACGACCCATGATCCTAGGTAAACCACCTTGAGCTGTCAAAACAAAAGGGACTCCTTTTCTCACCATATATGATAATCCTACTGCATTTTGATAAGATCTAAACTCATGCAAGTGTACGACATCTGCACTACTTAATGAATCTTGTAAATGTCTTCCAAAACCCAAAGGTAAAAAAACTCTTTTCCACGCAAGATAATTACTAATATTAGGAATACGATATATCTCCACTCCGTCCACTACTGAAGACAAAGGTTGAGCACGACTATTCTCATCTAATGCATCTGTCGTATATACAACCACATTTTGATCCTTACGAACTAATGCACGTGCTAATTCCCATGCAGCACGACAAGTACCACCATATGCCCAAGCAGGATAAAAATAAGGAATAATATGTAATATTCTCATAAACGACTTATCAATTCATTTAACGTATTATTTTCCAAATTTGAGCCTCATTAAAACTAGCAACCAACGTCAAGTAATCTGCATCTCTAAATGAAGATATTTGTAACAATTTGTCTGGATCAGACCATCTCATCTCTTCACCCTGAAAACTCTCTACATTAATCCAACTAGGTACAACCAAATAATCTATATCATGTTCAATAATCAGACCATAAGATCTGACAGAATCAGGATCTAAATATACATTAACCATTATATCTTGTAATTCTCGTAAATCTTCTGCCCCAATATAAAACAATTGATCACGTATATATACTGAAGCTCGTTCTGAAATGACAGTTACCCATTGACCTTCATAACGCCCAGGATAATTTAAGATTATAGAATCTTCTGGTGTGTTATCTCTAAGCCACTCGTACGCAAGAATATCATCATCTGAAGCAATGGCTCCCGTTATTTTAGGGATATAATTACGAGTAAGTGAAATAATATTCTTGTTAAAAATCAGAGCATTAACCATCAAAAACACCAAGACTACCAATATATTAGAAACAAATTTCCGCCAATCAATTTTAGTAGATATTCGATTTCCAATTGGCTCCAATCCTCTTGATGCTAACAGTGCAAAAGGAATAATTGTTGCATGCCAAGCCATACCAAAAGGATAAAACACCTGGAAGGGATCAACAACAGTTTTACGAGACCAAACATCCAAATTTCCTAAGCTTGAAATTTCAACTATTGGAACTAACCAGGTAATTGACCAAAGATCTAACCAATGTCTTTTGCGCACTGACCACCTTAATCCAATAATTGCAAATAAAGGTATCACACCACCATTAACTGTAAACATCCAAATCAAATGATGTATCTGTGGTGATTGTCGTTCATGAACATTGATCTCTAATAAAGTAGGAAATGTCACCACTAGCCATGGTAAACTTACCACAATCCCTATTAATGGAACAGCGAACATAACTCTAAGATACTTAGAAATGCTGACACTATCCTTTATAAGAAAAATACCCAAATAGAAACAAAGGTAGCCTAAAACTAAGTGGATTATACTATCAGGGTGACCTAATAGTACTGCTGACAAACAAACACCAGACATAAGCATCACATAAACCGATTTACTTTTCATCACATAATCAAGTGTCCACAAAAAAGTGACTGTCAACCACAAACCAAATATATTAGTGTAAGCAGCATCCATAAGGGTAGTGTACAGAGCCATACCACAAGAACACGCTATCAAGCACCACCATCCAGTTGTAGGACCACCCATCCTCCTACCAAGTGCACCCATAGATGCAATTACCGCTAAACTAAGCAGATGTGAAAATCCTAACATCACCTCATGTATGCCAATATGCAAAATATCGACCAATTGAGCACACATAAGAAAAAATCCCGGAGAATAATACCACTCAATATTAGGATAGAATGGAGCTAAAGTATTAATAGAACCACTTTGTTTCACTGTAGCAACTAATAATCCAAAACCCTGCGCATCAGTATCAAAAGGCACCGATATCACAAAAGCTGGACCCAAGTAAAACAATATCAACACAAAAAACAATAACCACTGCCATGATTCTATTCCGCTTGGAAACTGCACCTGTAATCTTTTACGACTTATTAAGAAACATAACAATATAAAGTCAACGACAATGATGATGCTCAAATGCAAATAAAATGAATAACCAAAGAAACTGGCAGCGATTGAATACAATACTAATATAAAGGAAAAACCCACCCCTATTGAAGGAATGACGTGCATACCTTTTTCACGTAAGTTCAAATGAAGAAGAATACCCGGTAATCCAAACAGCAAACAAGATAGTATTACTACATATACTATATTCATATTAGAAGGATTATAGCACTCAGTTGGATTTGACAATGATGCATCTTATATATAGCATTATCTAATGCTAATAGTAGACGCACATGAAGACATTGCATACAATGCTCTAAAATATAACAGAAACTATTTGACTTCTGCTTTAAATATTCGTGCTGTTGAATCAAACAGTAAAACAGTCCAAGAAACTGGTATTGCATGTCTCGGTAAACAGGAATGGTTGTCGGGTAAGATAGGGATCATTTTTGCTACATTATTTGTACCTCCCTTTAGTCATTGTGACGGAAATCAAGAACATATGTATTACAAAAATTCAGATGAAGCTCACTATCTGGCCGTGCAACAATTAAATTACTATCATGATCTAGATCAAACAGATTGTTTTAAAATAATATTTAATCAAAACGACATGCAAACAGTCATTAATAGTTGGCATAATAAAAACATCCAATCAATTATAGGATTAATATTATCAATGGAAGGAGCAGACCCAGTCAGAACAATTGATGAACTGGAGTATTGGTATGATCATGGCTTACGACTAATTGGACCAGCATGGTCAGGTACTCGTTACTGTGGTGGAACAGGTGACCCTAAAGGACTCACAAAACCAGGAGAAAATTTACTTGAAACAATGTCTGACTTAAACTACATTCTTGATGTAAGTCACATGTCTGAACTCAGCTTGGAACAAAGCATTGATATGTATGATGGAGTTGTAATTGCATCACATTCTAACCCAAGATATGCAGCCAAATTAGATACACCAGAAAGACTGCTGTCCAATGTGCAAATTCATAATATCGCTCAAACAAATGGAGTTATAGGTATAGTACCATATAATAAGTTTCTAAAAACACATTGGGATAAATCTGACAACAGAAACAATGTAACAATACAAAGGGTAGCAGAAATGATAGACTATATTTGTCAACTCACTGGATCATGTAACCATGTAGGTATTGGTTCAGACTTTGATGGAGGATTTGGAGCTGAATCTATTCCTTTACCTATGAACACAATAGCTGATCTCAAAATGATTGGCGAAGAAATTGCAACGTTAGGATACAACGTAAAAGAAATCAACCAAATTATGTCACAAAACTGGATCAATGTACTTAACCGTGTCCTACCTTCATGAACAAAAAACCAACATTAATTGAAGATCTCAGTCAACTTGCAAGAGCAAGTGTAGCAACAGTAGTCTTTGGATTCACAGTTTTTCTTATTGGTATGTTTCCCGTCATTATTAATTTGGATCTAAATCCTGGTGTAGGAATACTTCAATTAGTTGTAATATTATTAGGCATAGGCATGATGACAATTGGTGGCTATGCATACGCATATGAAACACGTCACAAAACTATGGTAAGAAGATTGAGAGAAGATATAGGACTAAGATTAATGGCAACAGGATATGTAGTATGTGCAGTTTCTGGATTAGCAGATGTACTAGGAATAGGAAGCCACAACATTCCAAGCGGACTACCTTTCTTCGGTCTTTGGCAATCAATTGGACTTATTATGGGGTTAATCTTTATTGCAATAGGTGTATTATTATATTCTCAGAGATATAGTCCTGACCATAATAATTAAGTATTATCGTTGACCCATTAAACTCAGAATGATAAAATCTTATATTCCGGGCCGCTAGCTCAATTGGCAGAGCAGGGGCCTTTTAAGCCCTTGGTTACAGGTTCGAGTCCTGTGCGGCTCATTCCCGGTGATAATATATGTCTCTAAAATAGAGATCTATTATATTTATCTATTAACAAAAAATCTAATCTGTATTTTCTTGAAGTTGCAATAAGAATACAAATGCTATAATATTCATTATAGCTGCTGCAATACCACTTGCTCCTATACCAAATGGTAATAGAAAACCCCCTAACAATGCTCCTAACATACGACCCAAAGAATGTCCTGCTATATTAGCACTCATAACACTAGCACGTTCAGTAGGCATCAATTCTGTCATCAATGGCAATATAGCAACAACTGCAAATTCAAAAGTTAGATAAACTAAAAACAACCCAAAAAATGCTCCTACTCGCGTTGTTCCCAACAAAGGTAGGGCAAGATAACTGATCACACTCAAAACTATTCCCCACCCAATTGTCTTACGTTTCCCATATCTATCAGAAAACAAAATTACTCCGCCTTCTCCAATCAAATCAGCCACACCTATGACTACCGTCGCTAAACCTATAGCTGTTAAATTCATACCAAATGTTATCTCCAACCACGAAGCAAATACAACGTTTAAACTTTCATTCGCACCAGCAACAAATACCCCTAGTATTAATCCGGATAAGACGGTACGATTGGTAAGAACAATTTTCCAATGATGAACTATATTAGCAGGGTTCTGATTAGAATTAGTTTTATTCGATAACGTTTTAAACAAGGCGATCCCAGAGGCAGCAGAAAAAATAGACAAAAATATAAAAGGACGAGACAAACTAATATTTGGAGTATCTGATTGCGCAAGCATCCAACCAACAAGAGGAACACCTATCAACATCGCACCAGCCCAAGCTAACTCGGTAATAGCTAATATACGTCCTCGTTTTGCATATGGAACTCTTTCAGATATATATGCTTGATGTGCAGGTTGATACAATATTTGAGCAAATATACCTAACAATAAGAAAACTACAAATATCCTGTATCCAGGCCATAACGCCATAGAAATTAATGCTGATGACAATACAAACATAGCTATCACCATAATATTGCGCCGACCAAAATTATCTGAAAGTCTGCCAAAAATTGGTGCAAACATTGCCAAAGCGGATCTCAAAGACAACAATCTGATAAGTGAATCTACTGGTACCCCAATCCCCCTGCTAAAAGTAGGCAAGAATGGATAAAGCATACGAACAGCCGTATTAATTATTAAACGCGATACTATAGTGACAAACACCTGTATATTAAATGATGTCTCATTTTCTTTAAAACTCATTAGCTTATTTGTCTCTAGTTATACAATAATATTTATTACTAGTACGTTCAATCAGAATTATACAAATGCGGATGTTTTCTGTGCCATTCCCATGCTGATGAAATAATGTTATCCAAATCAGAATTAATAGGTTTCCATCCTAAATCATTGCGTATTTTGCTATAGTTTGCTACCAACCTAACTGCATCTCCATCCCTTCTTTCTGCTCGAACTACAGGTATATCATGACCAGTTATCCTCCGAGCAGCATTAACAATTTCTTGATTAGAATACCCCACACCAGTACCCAAATTGTAATACAACGTATTATTCTCATGGAGAACATTTGCAGCTAAAATATGTGCCTCAGCTAAATCAAGCACATGAATATAATCACGAATACAAGTCCCGTCAGGTGTTGGATAATCTGTACCATATAAACGTATAAATTCTTGCTGACCAAGAGCAACTTGCAATATTCTTGGTATCAAGTGTGTTTCTGGAATATGAGCTTCACCTCTTCCCTTTATTGCACCAGAAGCATTAAAATATCTCAATACAACATACCGCAAACCATAAATCTTCTGATACCAATACAACATTCGCTCAACCATCAACTTTGTCTCACCATACACATTAGTTGGTGATATCTCACTATCCTCACGTAGTGGCTCATCACTACTAGCATAAACTGCAGCAGTAGAAGAAAACACAAAACGCCTACACCCATTATGTACTGCCAATTCAATGAGATTGTGAGAATATGTAACATTATTCACAAAATATTTCTCTGGTATTTCCATTGACTCACCTGCCTCAATATATGAAGCTAGATGAAAAACTATATCAAATTTTGCCAAACTAAACACATTATTTAACTTTTTACGATCTTTTAAATCTCCCTCTATGAAAACTGCGTCATTAGGTACGGCCTTACGATTACCACGCGACAAATTATCATATATAGTCACGTTGTAACCCAAACTCAACAACTTTTCAGAAACGATTCCTCCGATATAACCAGCCCCACCTGTCACTAATACATCCATTTCAATCATCCTCTAAAGTTAAATTCGCTTTAGATGCCACCAAGCGTTTAATCCCAAAATTATCAAAGGCAATAATCACCATTTCATCACTACCTAACAATTTAGACTCAACCACAATCCCAGAACCAAAATGATCATGTATCACCCTTTGTCCAGATTGAAATTGTAATTCAATCTGATACACTTTGTCATTATAAACATTTGATTTAACTCTCATATTAAATTTAGAACTGATATTTACATTGCTTTTATCTATATAATCTGACTTACTCAACAACAGATCTAATGGTATATCACTTATAAATCTAGAAGCTATGCTACTTGAATCAAACCCACTTGTCCATCTACGAAAAGAGTACGAAAGATGAATTTTTGACTTTGCCCTTGTAAGACCAACATAAAATAGACGACGTTCCTCAGCCATTTCCTCAGGTTCATCAAAAGATCTATGATGGGGTAAAACACCATCATTGAGACCTACTAGAAACACAACAGGAAATTCCAAACCTTTTGCAGCATGCAGTGTCATTAACACTGGTACACCTTCCCCTGCAACATCATTATCTAAAGTATCTACATCAGCAATTAAAGCAATACCTTCTAATATTTCACCGAAATCTCGATCTTCAAATCCAACAAATACTCTCTTTAGCTCTTCTAAATTTTCCCATTGGTCAGCACCAAAGTTACGATTATTTTCAATGTAATTTTCATAATCTATGTCATTAACAACTGAATCTAATATATCAGATACCACTTCCCCTTTCTCAAACAAAGCAATCCAATCTCTTAACAATAAGCCAAAAGATATAAGTGCACGCGAGCCACGTTGTCCTATAGCATTACAGTGCTGACTTTCCAATCCTTGCTCTGTTAATTCTAAAATAACCCCAACGGGATGCATATCTAAAGTATCTGAATATTCGAACAACTTGTTAAGTGTTTTACTTCCTATACCACGAGCAGGAACATTAATAATCCGTCCTAAACTAACGTTGTCGTATTGATTATATATAACACGCATATAAGCCAACAGATCCTTAATCTCACGACGAGCATAAAAACGTGTAGCACCTAACAACCTATAAGGCATACCTGCTCGTACAAATGCTTCCTCTATACTCCTAGATTGTGCATTAGTACGATACATGACAGCACATTCTCCTGGATCAAGTTGATTATTGGCTACATAATCAGAAATTGTTTTAACTATATAATGAGATTCATCCTCTTCATCATATGCCTCATGTAATACTATTTTTTCACCCTCGTGGAAATCAGAATAGAGTTTGACTCTATTAACAACGTGATTCTTAGATATTACTGCTGTAGCAGCATCAAGAATTATTTGTGTAGATCTGTAATTCTTATTTAATTGAATCACAACTGTATCAAGATAATCTGCTCTAAATCTCTCAACATTTCTATAATCAGCACCTCTCCACCTATAAATTGATTGATCAGGATCACCTACTACAAATAAATCTCTATTTGAACCTGATAATAATCTTAATAATTGATATTGTGCCAAATTTGTATCTTGAAATTCATCAACCAAAATTCTTTGATAAATGTCTTGGTATTTACTTGAAAGTACAGGATTAGTCTGTAACAATGAAACTACATTCATCAACAAATCATCAAAGTCTAATGCATTGTTTTGATGCAACAAATATTGGTATCGTTCATATATCCGTCCTACAATTTCATGATAATAAGAATCACGACTAAAATTATCTGCATTTACAAGATCATTTTTCGCTGTTGAGATAGTACTATGTATTTTATGTAGCTTGTACCTAGCATCATCAACATTATGATCCACCATAGCCTGTTTAATTAGCAATCTCTGATCAGCACTATCAAAAATAACAAAATCTTTACCCACTACACTACTATCAGATTCATTACGTAATATCCGAGCACATAATGCATGAAACGTACCTACATTTCTTATCACAATATGAGAGTCAACTTGAGATTGAATACGCTCACGCATTTCCTCTGATGCCCTATTAGTAAAAGTAACTGCCAAAATAACATTAGGTCTAATGCCTTGCGTGATAAGATGTGTAAATCTCTGAGTAAGTACCCTAGTTTTACCGGATCCCGGACCAGCCAACACCAAAACCGGACCTGGATCAGCAGTAACAGCCTTTTGCTGCTCAAAATTTAGTGAAATAACATTTGCCATTTAAATATCAACAATACTACTAACACTATATAATCGCTGTAACAATAATGTAACTAACCAATTGTTTGTTTAGAATTTTTATATGCAATTACACATTGCATATAAAAATTATGGCATAGCCCCTGCTATAGCACTACAAGCAGGACAATTCTGATTAGGTCTTACAACTGAATATCCTGCTTGAGGATCGTCTTCCATAGTTTTCAATATTGCAAAATCTACATTAAACACAATAAACAAGCGAATATTACCCATTTGGCGCGCTAGTGAAACTGCCTGTCCTAAATATTCTGCGTGCTGTGCAACGGTCATATTTATGGGTGGATTCCATGCAAAAGCTGAAGGTAGATAACCCCATTCTTCACCACTGAGATATCCAATCTCTGTCAAACAGATAGATCGTGCACCACCCAAAACAGCACTATATGTGTCTAGCATACCTCTAAAATAACGTGTATAATGCTGAGAACTACCTCTTGGATCACCTGAAGTTGCACTAGGAGGCAGTAAACCTTCATTGTAATGCATACCAACACAATCAAGATAATTTAATGCCCCAGCATTTACCATGGCCTGTAAGAAAGGTTTGTCATCACATCCATAAACCGATCCAACATAACCACATCCTCCAGAAAAAGCTCCTGTAGGAGAAAGAGCTGCACTAATAACCATAGTATTAGGATTAGCTGCTTTAATTCTTGGATACGCTTTCTTAAGTAATTCTGTATAATTTGCTCCACCCATCTGATCAGCAGGCCATTCACGATCTAAATTAGGTTCATTCCATACCTCAATAGCATCAACTCCTAATCTTGCAGCTCTTTCAAGAAATTGAATAAATTGCTCCTGATATGCTGGAGAAGTAATATTATTATGATTAGCATTATCTTTCACGCTAGCTAAAATCTTCAAGCCATTATTATGTGCATTGTTAATATCACCTTCAATGGTTGCTCCTCCAAGATCATAATACTGAATCTTTACCCAACTCATTTTCATCGACTGCATTTTGTCTAATGCTAACAATCCTCCGTGAATCACCTGACCACCTAAACTAAACCCACCGGTACTAGATGCAACAACTGGAACAGCAGTAGGAGCAGGTATATCAGTAGGAGGATCAGTAGAAACTACAGTAGGTACATTATTATCATTTGTTGTAGCAGTTGCTTCAGCTACTACTATCTCTGGAGAAGGTGTTACTGGAATATCTGTTGGTTCCTCAACTAATGTAGGTAACAATGTAGCTTCTTCAGTTGCTGTAGGTTCTATAACCTCAGCAGACTTATCATCTATAGATGCTAAATCGATCGACTCTGTTGCTAATTCAACGGATAATTGGTCTGATGTATTGAGGCTTTCATCAGCCGTATCAAATCCACCTAAAGCCCAAAATAGTCCGAAAAAAGTTCCAACACCAACCACAACTGTCAAGCCTGCCCACAAAATCGCCAAACTACGTACCTGACCCGTTGAAACTTTTCTGTTTGTTGAAGATGATTGATCAGACATAATGTTAACCCCTTATCAACTAAAATAATTATATAAAAAGTATATTTACAATTTTACTATTTCTCACAATATGTAACATTCAAACTTGCGGATAATATCATGTCACAATGGTTTTGACAAATACACTGCTAAGCATATACAGGCTATAATACTAATAAATTAAGTGAATTGATAAAAACTATGATAACTACTAGTACTGTACTATCAACATCATTATTAATATTTGTGTTACGAGTAATCAATATTGCACTAGACACCTTGAGAGTAATGTTCGTAGTACAAAGAAAACGTGTTCTAAGTGCTTTTGTTGGGTTCATCCAAGCAATAATGTGGATTGTAGTAATGAAAGCAGTCCTAGATAATCTTGAAAACTTTTTGAGTATAGTTGCATATGCAGGTGGATATTCAGCAGGTATTTTAGTTGGAATGGCATTAGAAGAACGTTTAGCAATAGGGTTTAGTCATGTCAGGATAGTAACATCACAAGAAAATCCACAAATCTCAACTACTCTAAGAAAAGCTGGATATGGAGTTACAGATTATATTGGCCAAGGTAAAGACGGACGAGTACTGGAAGTAAATGTAATTGCAAAACGCCGTGATCTCCCAAATATAGAAGAAATTGTATCAAAAATTGATCCAGACTGTTTTGTTACATCTGAAGCAATCACACCTTTGCGCAGAGGATATTGGCGTGTACAATAATTTATAAAGTCAGCGCATCATTAATATTTGTAAAAACTCTTGCTCCAGATTTTTTCAAAACAGACCGCTTTTCCTCGTGAATTCCTATTCCTACAGCACTAAAAACACATTGTATGCCGTACATTTCTAATAATTTGACAGAATTTTTAACCGATTCAATGTTACGTGCTGAATCCTCAAAGACTGTAACATTCACCGTTGAATCAATCAACAACGACAAAGGATGCAACAATTGTCCTGATAAAACTAATTCATATGCAGCCATGAGACTATTTTCTTCATCATGGGATATAGCTGCACCAATAGCTGCTAAAGCATGTACAGGATTCGGTTTAATATAATCACTTGGATCCCCTCCTGTATTAAAAGCAAGCCAATCTGTGCGACCAGATCCAATCATAGGCAATTCATCTAGTCCCAATAATTGAACAGCTAACTCCGCTTCTGGAGAATAATGATTTGCATCGTCATCAACACCTTTAGGGGGCAATGATGGTCGTGCAGTAAATATCACAGGATTAATAATATTCTGTTTTGCTAAATATATTAATCTTTCGGCATTATAGAATGATAACAAAGGTTCATCCTTTTCAGACAATAATGACACTTGTTCAAATAATGATTCAAAACCATATGTTTTTGTAAAATTTCTACTACCAACGGCATAATTTTGAAAAATTTGCATTGTCAATGATTTATTAATATCTCTATAATTCAACAAAACGTTTTTAATCAAGGAATTAAGACTATCATTATCGACTGAAACAAGAAGTTCAAAGGCAACTACTGTGGGCAGAATAGAATCGTTGCCTTTCATATACATTTTCCCTACTTCACGCGCCAAACAAATAAAATCTAAAGCTTGTTTTGGTACATCTAAATTAGAAATGAAACTTAATTCATGTTTTGGATCAGACGGCAAACTCTTATCTCCAATACAATCCGAAACACTAACAAACAAACTAGCTAAGCATATAGCAACCATATCCCACTCATTTGTAATACCATATGCCTCAAAAATTTCTGCCACCCCGTCATGTGATTCTGTGTCAGACCATCCAATATTATGCAATATATAATTGATCGAAAAAGCAAATGACTCTCTATAACCTATTGGAGCAATCAATACATTGTCTATATCTAGAAGATATATCTCGTGCTTCAATTTCTTCTCCGCTTAAGCTCCTGTTCAACATCTTGCAATGTCAAACCTTTTTCAACCAATAACACAATCAAGTGATACAATAAATCAGCTGATTCTGCAACTAAACGCTCGCTCCCTTGGCTTTTCGCTGCTAAAATAACTTCAACTGATTCTTCACCTATCTTCTTTAATATTTCATCCTCACCAATCGTAAACAAGCTTGAAGTATATGAGCCATCCTTCGGGTAAGACTTTACTTCCTGAACAACTTCTTGTAATTCATATAATAATTTCATAGCGATTTACCCCATCAATTTACTGACTTACAATTTTTTATCACTTTTAGAATATGTATCCATATTAAAAATCCGAAATGCAATCTGTACTCCAGGTCCTATACAAATAGCAAACAAGACAGTACCTAAACCCAAAGGTCCTCCTAAAACCCAACCAGATAATACAGCACTAATTTCTATTATTGCTCTAGATGCACGAACATCTAAAGGAGTAGTACGGGCAATAGCCATCATTAAACTATCACGCGGTCCAGCGCCAGCATTAACGCCTATATAAATTGCACTGCCAATGCTCATAGATACAATACCTACACATAAATAAATTATCTGAATACCAAAATTATTAGATAATTCTGGTATAACCCAAAGGTAAAAATCCTCCCAAGGTCCTATACTCAATATATTTGCTACAGTACCCCATCCTATAGGTTCACGTAACAACAGGGCTAATAATAATACAATTGCACCAACGACTACTGCACCAGTTCCAGGAGTAATACCGAAAATCTCCGCTAATGCAACTTCCAACACTGCCCATGAAGTCGCACCAATATTTGCACGAATAACAATCGCAATAGCAAATGCAAACAAAGAAAAACCTAATTGAATAACAAAAAAATCTTTAACAAATCTCGACTTATTAGATGGAAAAATTTTACTCATTGATCTCCATAAAAAAACAACTTTTTCTACCTGTGTGACAGGCTGGTCCTGCAGGTTTTACCTTCATCAAAATAGTATCCTTATCACAGTCCACTAAAATTTGGTTTATTTCCATTATGTTTCCAGAAGTATCTCCTTTCCGCCACATTTCCTTCCTGCTTCTACTCCAAAAATGAGCTATCCCTGAATCACAAGATAATCTAATAGCTTCAGCATTCATCCAAGCTACCATTAGAACATCACCACTTGAATTATCTTGTACTACAGCTGGTATCAGACCATCCGAATTAAATTTAAGTTCATACATTATTACAACCTCACTTCAATTCCCGCATCAAATAAATATTGCTTTACTTCAGAGATAGTAAGAATATTGTCATGAAATATCGATGCAGCTAAAGCAGCTGCAGCATTACACTTTCCCAATATGTCTACAAAATGCTTTGGATGCCCTGCTCCTCCACTAGCTATCACAGGCACATTAACAATTTCTACTACAGCTTGCGTCAATTCTTGATCAAACCCATACATCACCCCGTCAGTATCCATACTAGTAAGCAAGATTTCTCCAGCACCTAACTCGACACCACGTTCGACCCACTCCAAAACATCAATACCGGTATTAGTACGGCCCCCACTCACATACACTTCCCATTTTTTATCGTTTTTGGGACTATTAGTCTCAATGTTTATCTTTGCATCAACTGCCAATACTATACATTGACTACCGAATCGTTCTGCGGCTTCTGTTATTAGTTCTGGTTCTTCTAATGCAGCTGAATTGATACTAACCTTGTCAGCACCAGATAGCAACAAAGACCTGATGTCATCAACATTACGAATCCCACCACCCACTGTTAATGGCATAAACACTTGGTCAGCAACTGAACGAACTATCTCAACAACAGTCTGGTGTCCACGATGAGTAGCTGAAATATCCAAAAAAACCAACTCATCAGCACCCATCTCATCATATATCCTAGCTTGCTCTACTGGATCACCAGCGTCACGTAAATTTACAAAATTTACTCCTTTAACAACTCTTCCATCCTTCACATCTAAGCAAGGAATAATTCTTTTAGCTAGCATTTATTTTTCCAATATTCTTCAACAGTTCTAGTAAATCAATATTGCCTTCGTAAAGGGCTTGACCAACTATAGCACCTGACAAACCATATTCATATGCATCAATAACATCATCAGCTACATTCACACCTCCAGAAGCAATAACATCTAATCCAGTTTTATTAGCAAGATCAGCAGTAGCACCTAAATTAAGACCAGTACCAACACCATCACGTGATATATCGGTAAATATGATGCGCTCAACACCCTGTCCTTTCAATCTCTTAGCAATTTGCAAAGATGTAAATCCTGTTTCTTCTTGCCATCCTTTTACTTTTACAAATCCGTCGCGAGAATCAATCCCAACTATAATTTTGTCAGAACCAAATATAACTAATGATGAATCAATTATTTCTGGATTGGAAACTGCAACTGTACCCAATATTACTCTTTCAACACCTAAATCGAGTACATATTGTATATCATCTATATCTCGTAATCCACCTCCAAATTGGATCTTAGCTCCTGTATCAACTATTTTTGCTAAAGCCTTCATATTTTCAGTAACTGATTCGCCAAATGCTCCATCTAAATTAACAACATGCAACCATTTCGCTCCTTCATTCAACCAACTCATAGCTGTAGCATATGGATCTTGCGAATAGACTGTCTGTTGGTTAGGGTCACCTTGTCTCAATCTCACAACTTGCCCACTACGCAAATCAATTGCTGGATATACCGTAAAATTCCTCATCTGTTCTAACCCTTTTCCACAAAATTTTGTAATATTTGCAAACCTATATCCTGGCTTTTTTCAGGATGACATTGAATACCATATAAATTACCTCTTCCAACCACTGAACAAAACACATCACCATATTCAGTATCAGATACAACATCATCCAAATCATTTGGGACACAATAATAGCTATGATTAAAGTAAGCATAACTTCCAGTAGATATACCATCAAGAAGAATATTGTTTGACCTAATGTCTAACTGATTCCAGCCTGTATGTGGTACACGAACAGAAGTGTCATTAAACCTCGTAACAATTCCAGGCAATATACCTAACCCCTTATTGACACCTAATTCATCGCTATATTCAAAAAACATCTGCATCCCAACACATATGCCTAGCAAAGGTTTTTTAAATGCTAATGAACGCACTAATTCCGAAGCCCCAATATCCTGCAAACCATTCATACAATCACCAAAAGCACCTACACCTGGCAATACTACTTTGTCTGCAGACATTATTGTATCCAAATCATTAGATAGAACTACACTTGCACCAACAGATGTCAATGCCTTTTCTACTGATCGCAAATTACCTACACCATGATCAATTATTACAACATTACATTTCATCTCATTACTCAAATAGTTAAATAACTTACAACTATAACTTATCTCGATCTATAAACTACCTTTTGTACTAGGAACAACATTTGTACGTCTATCATCCAAACTAGTCGCATGATCCATTGCAATTCCTAATGCCTTAAACAAGGCTTCTATCTGATGATGATCGTCTATCCCATAAAGTACTCTAGCATGAATATTAGCTCTAATACTTACTGCCAATGATTCAAAAAAGTGATTTACCAAATTTGTAGGTAAGTTTCCGATAGATGATGTATGCCAACTAGCTTGCATGACAGAATAAGGTCTACCTGATAAATCAACCACAACATTCGCCAAAGATTCATCCATTGGGACAAATGATGATCCCATACGAACAATACCTTTTCGATCTGATAAAGCTTTATCAAATGCCTGCCCCAGAACTAATGCTGTGTCCTCTACTGTATGATGCGTATCAATTTCCAAATCACCTTTCACATCAATTCTAAGATCAAACAAACCGTGTACTGCAAAACTCGCAAGCATATGATTCAAAAAACCTATACCTGTATCAATATTATTAGTACCACTACCATCAATATTCAAATCAATCTTTATCTTAGTTTCAGATGTGTCTCTTTGAACTTGAGCCTCTCTCATTTCTAACCTCCATTACTAATCATGTATTACACAATTGAACTACAATTCATATACTTCCATTAATGTCATTAAGAATATCGGTTAACAAATCAGTATGTCTCGGCATACCTACAGAAATTCGAATATGATTACTCAAACGATCAGTATCAAAATAACGAACCAAAATACCTTCTGATCGAAGTTTTGCCAACAAATCCGAAGCACTCATTGATTGAACTTCACAGAGGATAAAATTGCCCCAACTAGGATATGGACGTAAAAAATTCATGTCTGCAAATAAAGTATACATTCGCTCACGTTCAGCAACAATTAATGAAACTATATCTAAAAGATTTTTACTATCCTTCAATGATGCCACTGCTGCTGCAGTTGCAGCTACACTGACGTTATAAGGTTGCTTAATTTTCCATAGCTCTTCTATTATTTCTGTTGGAAATGCACCATAACCAACTCTTAGACCAGCAAGACCAGCCCATTTACTAAATGTTCTTAATACGATCAAATTAGAATTTTCAGGAACCCATTTTATATAAGAGTTCTCTAAACCCGCAAACTCAACATATGCTTCATCAAGTATCACAACTATTGGCAAATTCAGCAGTACTCTTAATTGTTCTTTTGTAATCATATTGCCATCAGGATTGTTTGGAGATGCAATGAATAAGATTTTAGGATTGTTCTTAGATATAACTTCTATTAACTTTTCTGTATCAAGACCAAAGTCCAATGTACGCTCCACAATCAATACCTGAGCACCGTTCACTGCTCCATCAAATGAATACATACCAAATGTAGGCTGACAATCAACGATAGAATCACCTGGATCAATAAATAAACGGATTACCAAATCAATTATCTCATCTGCACCTGCACCAGCAAAAAGATTTTCATACGGCACTTCTGTATATTGAGACAAAAATTGACGTAAAGTTTGATTTTCTGGATCAGGATAAATATGAGGAAAATCTAATTTTGATAAAACATCAGAAACTAACGGACTAGGGCCATACAAGTTCTCATTAGCATCCAATTTAATGATCTCTGATATTGAACGTCCCAACTGCTGTGACAGAATTTCAAAAGGCAAAATAGGTTTGTAAGGTTCAAGCTCTCTGACAATATTTCTAATATTATTACTTGGACTAAATGTTCTATTTAGATTTGATTTAATATTCATAATACAATTCTATTCCTTTCTATCAAGAGAAGCATAAGCATGACCATCTAACAATTCAGAAAAAGCTATCTCTGCTGCCGACTCAGCTAATGCTTTAGATAAATTTTGATCCAATGTAACTACATTCATAATCTTAGTAAAGTCAGAGACATTTAAAGGAGATGCAAATTTAGCAGTGCCACCAGTTGGAAGTACATGATTAGGACCAGCAACATAATCAACTAAAACTTCACATGAATATTTACCAATAAACAAACATCCTGCATTAAATATCTTTTCAGACCATTTTTCGGCATCATGTAAATACAAACAAAGATGTTCAGGAGCATATTGATTAACAATATTGATAGCTGTTTCTATTTCAGGAACTATTAGGATACCCCCTCTATTAGCAAAAGATTGCTGAATAATATCTTTCCTCTTCAAATCTTGTGCTCTCTTAATAACTGAATCTTTTACAGAGTTGGCTAAATCACATGATGTAGTAATCAAAATGGATGTAGCAAGAGGATCATGTTCTGCTTGTGCCAAAAGATCAGCTGCAATCCAATCTGGATTCATAGAATCATCAGAGATGATTATAGTTTCTGTAGGACCATACAACCCATCTATTCCTACATTTCCAAATACTTGACTTTTTGCCAACGTAACAAACAAATTTCCAGGACCAACTATTTTGTCAACAGGTCGAATAGTTTCTGTACCATATGCCATCGCAGCAATCGCCTGAGCACCACCCAACTGATAAATCTCATTTATTCCTAACATATGCGCAGTCGCTTGAACCACGTCAACAACCATTTTTTCATTTTGAGGTGGAGTACAAACAACTATTTCTTTAACATTAGCAACTTGAGCTGGAATCGCTGCCATAAGCAAAGATGATGGCAAAGATGCTGTACCACCAGGAACATATATACCCACTCTGTCTAATGGAACAATGCGCTGACCCATCACACCACCTAAATCTTTAGTATCCCAACCTGAATTTGGTTGCAAAGCATGAAAATTACGTATACGTTCCGATGCTAAAATCAATGCTGATCTTAACTTATCAGAAATGTTATCAAAATTTTCGGATAAGTACTTAGATTCTATAATTAAAGGATCAGGAAAAATACCATCAATCTTCTTTGACCAATGTTCAAGAGATCTATCACCATTATTCTTAACGTCGGACAGAACCTTTGCAACAGCATCCTCTGGTGAAACTCCTAACCCAAAAATTTCTTCAACTCCACGCAATATATGATCAGGATATGCATGCAAATGTTCTCTTCTAGAAAATAGTTTATTAAACGCAAGATCTATATCATCAAAAATATTAATCATTATTCATACCTTTTATCTGTGATAATAAAGCAGTAAAACGCTCAGGTTCCTCTTCGAATACATAATTCACTGGGGAAACTATTACCCCACTACCTCCTATACTGCGTAAATCATGTATAACTTCAACTAATTGATCTTTTTGAACCACAACTTCTACAGAACACATATTCTTCGTATTTCCTGGTGTGATAATACGTGAAATAGTCGGACCCTCTAATCCGCCAAGGTTGATTTCTGAATACATTTTTTCAGCAACTGCTTCTGGATCTTCATATCTCATATTAGCTACAACAATACAATATTTTTCAGCACGCAAATAAGCTTCAATCAACTCCAATATATGACGAGCAACCATTAGCACATCCTTACTACTCCGTAAACTCTTGCTATTACCAATTAGGACTGCCTCTGAAACTAAAATGGTACCATCGACCAACACTTGCAACCTATTATCTCTTAATGTCTGACCAGAAGATACTAAGTCCGATATGATATCTGCATAACCAATTGCAGGTGCAACTTCCAAAGTACCCTCAGCACTAATTAACTCACAAATGGACAAACTATTTTCTGACAAGAACTCTCGAGTAAGAACAGGATATTTGGTAGCTACTCGTAAAGGATTATCCATATTTTTAGTTTTTTCAGCCAGATCCTTAATAGTAATCACATCTTTCCAATCATCTGGAACAGCAACTTGTAGATTACAACGACCAAAACCCAATTCATCATGTAATATCAACACATCATCATCGTCACCCATATGTTCCAAAACAATGTCCAAACCTGTTATACCAAAATCTAAACTACCATTTCGCACTCCTATAACAATATCACCTGGTCTCTGAAATATCACATTAAGATCGGGTACAGTAGGAATAGTAGCTTGATACTGTCTTGGATTAGGTTTGTGCACTTGCAAACCACAACTCTTCAAAAAATCTAAAGCACCTATTTCGAGTCTTCCTTTACTTGGTAAACCAATTCTAATATCTGTTTGATTCATAGCATCTCCAAAAAAAAACACCTACCCAGACGCTTGGTAGGTGTAACTTACAATTAATAGGGAACTTGCCCGCCGCGTCTAATTACGTGGGTATATTCCTATGATGGTGTTGAAATATTATATTCATTGCCAACATACTATCATACAGATTCAATATGGTCAAATATGTCAAGTAAACAAATTACTTACTAATTTTAACTATCCTTGTGGATATGATCCCATCATCTATTTCAATGATTCCAAACGTTGGTACATTTGTATCATAATATACTGGACCCACAGATCCAGGATTAAAATACAACGTATTCTTAAACCACTTTTTAACTATACGATGAGTATGACCGAAAACAATTATGTTGATATTATCAGAGAATTGACGGCACAATCTCTGATAATATCTATTGTAAGAAAACCCAATAGAGTAATACAAACACTTTTCCCAAATGTAACTCCAAAAACCACCATGCCCATGAGTAATGCCTATTTGTACTCCTCCCATCTTTAACACAAAGCTTAACGGTAAGCTTCTACCTGCACTTGTCCATATATCTCTATTGCCCCTAACAGCAATTACAGGTGCAATCCGTTCCAACTGTGACAATACATGAACACTGGTAATGTCTCCTGCGTGAATAATTCCAGTAACATCATAATAGCGTAATGATTCAAACAATGAATCAGGTATACAATGCATTCTTTCTGGAACGTGTGAATCCGCTAATACGGCTAGAACAATTCTCTTATGACTAAGCATGAATCCAATTCATTACAATTATTTCATAAAAGAACTGCCTATTATAAATTGCAATACCCATATGACTTGTACAAAATACCTTTCCAAAACATGTCTAATAATTTGTACTACTCAAAAATGTTGTGTTCTCTCAAGGATTTCGTCTATTTCTTTGACAACCTGTGAGGTAGTATCAAACAACACCCCATGCATACCCAACGAGATAGATGTATTTACATTGTCCTTCATATCATCTACAAAAATCACTTCCTTGGGTTCCACATTGATAATCTGACATGCTTGAAGAAAAATGCGATCATCTGGCTTAGCAATTCCCAATTCGGAAGAAATAATAATTTCTTCAAAAAAATCTAATTCAGGTATTGACTTGAACATCTGACGAGCTCCTGTCCAAGCATTACTAAGAATTACGGCACGACATTTATCAGACATTCCATGCACATATTTGATCAACTCTAAATTCAAACTGTCACCACTCCAAAAATCTCTCTTTAAACTTCGTAGATCATCTAAAGAAAGATCTAAATTTTTGCGAACAAAATTCCAAACATCCTCAGTATCTGACTCACCAATAGTAGCTCTATGAGCCACAGGATTATCAAAAACCAACTTTGCTAGACCCCAATCTACAAGACCAAAACGCTCTTCCCAAATCCTACGTGGACCAGTATCTAATGTACGCATCAAGACTCCACCAAAATCCAACATAATTGTTATATTTTTCATAATAATATCTTTATCTTTACCTAAATTTTATTCTCATACTAATGGCCATGGATAATTATAAGAAACACTAGTTTCAGGTAAATGTCCACATTTAATTATTCTATCAATACGAGCATATAAAGCGTCAATCTCTATTTGTGATAATAATCCACTTAGTTTACCCAATAAGGAATCCGATAAACCCGTATCATATACCAATGTGGAAATATCATTTAACATTGTAGTAGATATGCTGTTACCAACATTTTCCCAAATTACTGTTCTTAATTTTTCATCATGATGAAAACAAAGCCCATGATCAATCAACCAAATATGTCCATCATCTGCACAAATGATATGTCCTCCTTTACGATCAGCGTTATTAATTAAAAAATCAAACACTGATATTTTTATTAAAACGTCTGGATCAATATCTTTAAAATGAAAATAATGTCCATATTTAGAAAAATCGATAAACAATTGAACAGATCCAGAACCATATGGTCCTTCCCTAATTACAGTTGGTGGAACTAATTGCCAATTTAACTCCTCACTTAAAACAAAAGCCGCATTCTCTCTATTAGCCAAAGTACCTAAAGGGAAATCCCAAAGCGGACGTTCACCTTGTATAGGTTTATATACTGCCTGACAAATTGTATTATTAAAACTCAGTTCTACAAAAAAAGTATGGTTTGAACCTATTTGAAACATGCCCTTTAATGCAATATCACCAGTCTGTAAAACATTCATTATATCTGCTTGATTCAAACTTTTTAGTCTATTGATGTCCATTGCTTTTGGGGCAAAAATGTCCATGAGGATCAATTGGCTGCATACAATTACCACATATAGGGCGGCCACCTGCAACTGACAACTGTCCTTCTTTAGCCATATGATACATTTTTTCCACAGTAGCCCAAATCCTCACAGTTACATGCTCAAAATCATCTTCTAAGTACTCATCATCTGATGCTAATTTTGAAATTCTAAGAAACATCAACTCATCTTTTTCATCATAACCAATACCTATTTCACCTACTCGAAATAGAGGTTCTAATGGCACCATAAATTTTAACTGATCACTGTTCTGATCAATGTCACTTATGTTAATAGTAGAATCTTTATCATACATTTTATCTATAAAATCTTGTATAGCATTTGCTAACTGCTGTACCTGAAATTTTTCACATAACAATGTAACAATTTCATCTAATTTAGCAGTTTGTATATAAAAAGTTCTATCACCAGGCTCACCAATGCATCCAGCTATAAGATGATCAGCAGGCTTTATTTCAATAAGCACTTGAACTTTTTCCTCCTAAAGAAACAGGATGCGTTGTGACATTCATACTTACTATTCTCACATCATTTTTTGAAATCAGAATCTCAGATATTGAAGCAGTATTTATGACAAGACGCTGATATAAATCAAGTGCCAAACCCAAATAATATGCTAATATCATTTTAATAACATCTGCATGAGAAACCAATAGAACACATTCATTCGTATGTCGATCACTAATTTCTTTGACTACCTCAACTGCCCTATTCTGCACAGACATTATTGATTCCCCGTCAGGAAAACTACATATTGATGGTTTCCTCTGAATCTGGTCCCACAACTTCTGCCTCCTTAACACCTTCAAACTTTTACCCTGCCATTTACCATACCTAACTTCAGCAATAGAATTGCACCTGACTACCCTAATATCATGCGCAGCAGCTATAGGTCTGGCAGTTTCAAGTGCTCTAACCAATGGACTAGAATATATATGGTGTATATCAACCGATTTAAAATAATCTGACAATATTTCAGCTTGAACCTTGCCGGCTTCATTTAAATGTACTTCTGGAATCCATCCAGCAAGTTTACCTGAAACTGTATATTCATTTTCGGCATGCCGAATTAGAAACAAACGAGTCATATAATAATTTTACCACTAGTATTTGCATTAAGAAATAATTCAAAAATGAAAAAGAATTCCCATTCCAAAAAATGGCTAAATTATTGCTAGTGGAACTAAAAATTAAACGTATGGAAATACACTCTATTTGTTGTGTGCACTTAATACTGCTTGTTGAGCCGATCTCCATTTACGAAGACGATCTGCAATTTCTTTTTCATAACCCTGATTGCTAGGATGATAAAAA
>MDTE01058558.1_pt1 | contig 33007 bp, 33 predicted proteins | sample 811231 | NCBI WGS metagenome assembly MDTE01 (sample SAMN05326651, study PRJNA326480) | marine metagenome | isolation source: seawater | place: Indian Ocean: Red Sea | collected 2010
GAGAGTTTCTTATGGAAGCTATTAAAAAATGTGATTTGATGATAATTGATGAAGCCCATAGAGTATCTCCTAATGGTCAGGCATACAAAGAACTTTTAGATCAATTTGACACAGCTGCTGATAAAGACTCAAAGCTACTTGGACTTACAGCATCTCCAGAAAGAAGGACTGGTGATCAAAAAGACCAATTAGGACTTGCGTTCGATGCCATAATTGATTGTGCTGACATCGAAGAACTTATAAATGAAGGAGTTTTGGTGCCTGCTGAATATAAATCATTTTTTATTCATGATTTAGAATTGGAAAATATGGATATTACAACTGGTGATTTCCCAATAGAACAGCTTTCTAATGCCATAATTAAATCCTCAATGATTGATTATGCTTGTAAAATTTATAAAGAACAGAAGAAAAAAATTTCAGGTAAGTCAATTTCGGCTTGGTTTTGTCCGGATGTTCTTGTTGCCGAAGAAACAAAAAGAAAAGTTTTAATGCATAATTTAAAGGTTGAATTAATAACTGCAAAAACTCCAATTAAAGAAAGATTGGAAATATTAAATCAACATGAAAAAGGAGATATTGAGTGTTTGATTTCCGTCGGTGTTTTATCGGAAGGATGGGATAACCCTAATTGTAATATCATAGTACATTTAAGACCTACTTTATCCAAGGTTTTTTGGGGACAATCCGTAGGTAGGGGACTGCGATCAGCAGAAAATAAAACTAAATGTTTAGTTATTGATGTTAGTTCTAATTTCACAACATTTGGTCCAGTTGAAAAATTAACTTGGAAACTTTGGAATCATAGAAAATCATATCTTGAATTTAAAAACAGGTTCAACTGGGTCAGCAAGCAAAATTATGTTAAAGATAGAGACTATACATTTCTACTTTGTGAAGGTTTAAATGAAGATGGAAGAAGATGTTCTTTGGTTTATAAAAAAAAGATACTTTCAGATGAATCTTGTCCATTATGTAATTCCTACGCTTCAACCGATCTTTATAAAGACAACAAAATTGATAAACCCAAGAATGATAATAGTTTACATAAAGTCTTTTTCGAAAGAGTTCCAAAGATTTTTTCTGATATGAATCATACCATTTGGAAAAATATGGGGGAATCTGCTTGGAGAGATGCTAATATTTATGAAAAGCTTTTTTTAACATTTTGCTTGGCATTTGATTATGTTTCGGGAGATTCAACTAATACGGAAAATGAGTTTTGGAATTTAACTTTAGATGCTGAAAAAAAAGTGAGACAATTTCTTTTTGAAAATAGTGTTACCATTCCTCAACAAGAAGAATTTATTTTTACTACCCTTAGCGATGGTTTGAGTAAAGGAAGAGTGATCAGACCCGTTCAAACAAATTATGGAGTTTCAATCTGTGGTAAAAATTTTTCAGAGAATCCTTCAGATGTAAATGAGAGAAAGTTTCAAAAAGCACTTCAAGTAATTGAGAGAATTGCGGCAATGGGTGTTACACATACCGAGGAACTACCATATTATAAAATAGGCTGATCAAAAACTTGGATCAAAGATACATATTAATGTTAACCCACTATTCCTTTTATGGATTATTTTTGATCCCTCTCTAGATATGACAGGATATTTGATGTCACATAATTTAAGAATTAATTTATCTGTGTTAACTTTGATGTCATATACAATTAGGATTTTGTCTCCTCTATTACATATTTTTAATTTTTCCTCAATTTCATTTTCTTTTTTTATGATTTTTGGTTCGCAAATTTTACCATTAGCTGAATCAGAAAAAATATAAATGAAAAGAAAAATTATGAAATAATGCATTAGATAATGGCTGAAGCTTTTCCGAGATGTTTTGTTAATTTCATATTCTCAGAATAATCGACTGGAATCCCAATAATTGCAGGTCCTTTTTGTTTAAAAGCTTCAGAAAGTGAAGGTATCAGTTCATCAGCAGAACGAATTTCTTTGCCCCACATACCAAAAGATTTTGCCAGATCTGTAAAGTTTGGGTTTTGAAATTTTAAATCAGAATGTTCACCATCAAAATTTACTTGTTGTTTCCATTTAATTAATCCATATTCCCCATCCAACCAAACAATTGCAACGACATTTATTTTTTTTCTGACTGCAGTTTCTAAATCCTGAACATTCATTAAGAAACCAGCATCACCATTAATTGATAATACTTTCTTGTTGGGAAATACCATTTTTGCTCCAATAGAACCTGGAAGTGCGAATCCCATGGTACAAAATCCATTTGAAATCAAACAAGTATTAGGTTCTATGCAATTATATTCTCTTGCAACCCACATTTTGTGGGCACCAACATCAGAAAGTAAAATGTCATCTTTATTCATAATTTTTCTCACGTCAGATAAAATCCTTTGCGGTTTCATAGGAAAAGCATCATCTTCATTATTTTTGTTTAAATGATTTAACATTCGAGTTCTTGCTTTTTCTCTAGATTTTATGTCAAAAAGTGGAATTTTATTTTTTTTAACTTTATTAATCAAAGCTTTGTTAAGTTGATAAAGCGCACCTGCAAGGTCAGAAATTATTTCAACATTTGGTAAATAATCTCGATCGACTTCAGCAGGGGTATAGTCAATGTGAATTGTTTTTTTTTTACCTCCTTCAATTCTATTCCAAGCAGATGGACTATATTCTACCAAATCATAACCAATTGCGATTACAAGATCAGATTCGTCAATTGCTAGATTATTATAATCACCACTACCTAAACCAATTGTAAATAATGAATGTTTATCTTTGAATGAAATTGATCCTTTTCCCATAAATGTATTAATAACACCAATTCCTAAATTCTCTACAAGAACTCTTAATCTATTTGAGGCTCTTTTTCTAATTGTTCCATTTCCAGCCAAGATAATTGGATTCTTTGAAGCTAAAATTAAATCTAAAGCAGCTTCAATTGCTCTATTATCTGCTGCTGGTCGTCTTGTAAGTATTGGTTTAATTGGCTTGTCATTTATATTTTCCTTAGCAATATCCTCAGGAAACTCTATTACAGTTACTCCTGGTTTTTCAGTTTCAGCAACCTTAAATGCTTTTCGAATTACCTCTGTTATATTTCCTGGAGAAAGAATTGTTTGAGCCCATTTTGAAATTGGGTAAACCATACTTATAGAATCCATTATTTGATGACTTTCTTTGTGAAGCCTTGTAGTTGAGCCTTGACCAATTATAGCTACAACTGGTGAACGATCCATATTCGCATCTGCTAACCCAGTCATTAGATTTGTTACTCCAGGGCCGAGAGTTGACAAACATACTCCGGCTTTTCCAGTTAATCTTCCATAAACATCAGCCATAAATGCGGCTGCTTGTTCGTGTCTACAGAGTACAAATTCAATTTTTTTACTTTTTTTAAGAGAAATCATAAAATCAGCATTTTCTTCGCCAGGAACCCCAAAAATTCTCTCAACTCCTTCTTCCTCTAAACATTTTATAAATAAATCTGAAGCCTTCATAAAACTCTCTTTTCTTTTCTTAAGACTAACATTTTTTCAATTTGCATGTCATGCATTGTATATTTAATTCCACCAGTACCATGACCAGAATGTTTTAAACCAGCAAAAGGCATCCAATCAACTCTAAATGCAGTATGGTCATTATGAAATACGGAAGAAGCATTAATTTTTTCATGAAACATAAGAATTTCATTGATTTTTTCAGAAAAAATGGATGCTTGAAATGAGGTATTGACTGAATTTGCTTCTTCAATAGCTTTTTCTAAATTAGTATATGTAAATACGCAAGCTACTGGACCAAATACCTCTTGGGTTGAAACTTTTTCAGATTTTCTCGGTTCTAATAGTAATGTTTGTTCAAAAGTTGTTTTTGATAATCTTTTACCGCCCATAAGAATTTTGGAACCGTTTTGATTTGCTTCTTTAACCCATTCTTCAATTCTATCTACTTCTTTGGGTCTTATTAAAGGTCCAATGTCAGTATTGGTATTCAAAGGATTTCCTATTTTCATTTTTAGTGCTTTTTTCTTAAAAAGAGCAAGGAAGTCTTCACAAATATTTTTATGTACATAAATTCTTTGAACTGAGACACAAACCTGACCAGCATGATAAAAACAGCCTCTGGCAAGTAATTTAGAAGCTAAGTCTAAATCTGTACTTTCAGTAAGAAATGTTGGTGCTAATCCACCATGTTCCAGTGCACATCTAGTTCCAGAAGCGAGTTTAGATCTTAACATCCACCCAACCTTTGCAGATCCTATGAAACTAAAAAAATCTATTCTTTCGTCTGAAACTAGTTTTGTCGCAACATTTAAATTTTCAGGCATTACAAAAAAACACCTATTTTTTGGCAAACCAGAGTCAAATAACATCTCTACAATTTTTTTACAAGATAATGGTGTATCTTCTGCTGGTTTAACAATTACTGGGCAACCTGCTGCAATAGCTGGAATTATTTGATGAATAATTAAGTTAAACGGATGATTGAAAGCACTAATTGCAAGAACAAGTCCAATTGGTTCTTTTTGTGTAAATGCAATTCTATTCTCGGATGCATCATCTATGTTCATTGGTATAACTGATCCAGATTCATTCTTTAATACTTCTATGCAAGAATCAACTCCATCAGCTCCTCGTCTTATTTCTACCAATGAATCAAGCATTGGCTTTCCACCCTCTAATGATGCTAATTTTGCTAATTCTTGAATATTATTTTTAATTTTCTCGGAAAATTTATTTAAAACAACTAATCTTTCCTTTGGTAAAAAATCAAGACCTTTTTTTAAAGAAACTTTTTTGGCGATTTGAAGATAATTCTCAATCTCTTTTTCACTATCATATTTTATTTTATCAATAGTTTTTAAATCCCAAGGTGATGTTATTTCAAGCATTTTTATCTTAATTATTTACATTTTTGAAAATTTAATTCTATAATAGAGAAAGTTTATTACAACAATTTAATTAATAGAGTTGATTTTAGATGCCATCATTTGATGTTGTTTCAAAAACAGATTTAGCTGAAGTTGATAATGCAATTAACGGAGCTATGAGAGAAATTTCAACAAGGTATGATTTTAAAGATAGTGAGTCCAAAATCACCAGAGAATCTGATGAAATTGATATGGTTGCAGAAGATCAATATAAAATAAATCAAGTCCAACAAATATTTAGAACTCATTTAGTCAAAAGAAAATTATCAACTGGTGCATTTAATTTTTCAAAAATAGAAGATGCTAGAGGAGGAATGCTTAAACAAAAATCTAAAATTGTTCAAGGAATTGATAGAGAAATTTCACAAACGCTTAATAAAGCCATAAAAAATAGTAAACTCAAGGTTCAAGTTGCTATAAGAGGAGACGAAATTAGAATTTCAGGAAATAAAAAAGATAATTTGCAGTCTGCCATTGAATTAATAAAAGAACTCAATATTAAACAACCCCTCCAATTTATTAATTTTAGAGATTAATTGGCATAAATCTTTCATACTAATTATTATGGACAAAAAAAAAGAGAAATTTAAAAAGCTAGTAGATTCATCTTCTGGAACCTTTGTTGATAAATTGGCTTCATTAAAATATGTCACTAAAAAAGATTCTAAATTATTGTCTTCTGTAGTTTCTAGTGTATTGAAGAAAAAATAAACTATTTTTTAATGACAAAAAAGCAATAGCCCTGATGCCAGTCACTGTTTTCACCCGAAAAAAGAGAATTGGATCCATCATTTGTTGTTCTGATTTCAAGTTGAGAAATTATATTTAATTTTAATTCTTCTATGGCCTTTTGAGTTCCTAATCTAACCTGATCCCAATTCCAATCATCGATTATAAGAATATATTTATTATATAATGCAGGTTGTACAAGTTTTATTCCGTCAAAATGATCTTCAAGATGATGTGGTCCATCATAAAGGTAAATATTAAACTTTCCTAACTCTTTGTAATTAATTTTTCTAAAATCCTCATTTATTAATTTAAATTTGGAATTTTGTGAAATGCATTTGTTAATATTTTGAATAAATTTTGATTTGGGATTATGTTCAGCAAAGAAATTTTCGCTCCAATTATCTATGCATGTGATCTTAAGATTATTGGAAAAACAGGCTGAGCAAGCCGTTGAACCCAACCAAGAACCAATTTCAAGATAACTAGGTTTTTCAATTTTATGAATTAAGTTATTAATAAGCGATCTATATTTTCTTCCTGACAAACCCTGTAAACCGAGCAACCATTTATTGATTTTTCTTTTATTTGATAAAGTTTCATCTAAAGAAGTTTTTAATTTTAAAGATAATTCATCATTTTTATCTCCAGAAAACTTTATGGAAGTTTCATCGAAACTTGAAATTAAGTTTAAAAGTTTAATGAGGTGTTTTTTTTTTTTAATTTGATGTTTTCTTGTTATGTTATCCATGGAATAAATAATTAATATGTTTTCAAATAAATTAAAAAACTGCCACAATGTAAATGATTTTCGTGAATTAGCAAAAAAAAAATTGCCTTACCCTGTTTTTCACTACATTGATGGAGGTGCAGATGATGAAATAACCCTTCAAAGGAATGTTGAATCATTTAATCAATGTGATTTAATTCCAAATGTAATGAGAGGAGTTGAAAAAATTAATTTATCAATTTCATTAATGGGAAAACGATTGAGTTTACCTTTCTTCTTATCGCCAACTGCATTGCAAAGATTATTTCATTATGAAGGGGAAATGGCAGTTGGGAAAGCAGCAGAAAAATTTAATACATTCTTTGGTATTTCTTCTTTGTCAACTGTTTCTGCTGACAAAATAAGTAAATTATGTGGTCCAAAAATTTTTCAACTTTATTTCCACAAAGATAAAAAATTAACTCAAAGTATGATTGATAAATGTAAAGAAAATAAATTTGATGCATTGGCATTGACGGTTGATACTATTACGGGTGGTAACAGAGAAAGAGATCTAAGGAGTGGCTTTACTTCTCCTCCTAAATTTAATCTCAGAAGTCTTATGAGTTATGCCACTTCACTAGGTTGGTCTTTAAATTATTTGTTGAGAAGTAAATTTGACTTACCATTCCTTAGTGATTATGTGGGAGAAGGAACAAGTATAGCTTTGTCTGTAAGTGATTATTTTAGTAGAATGTTAGATCAAAAGATGAGTTGGTCAGATGCAGAAGACATAAAAAAGAACTGGAACGGTCCATTTTGTCTTAAAGGTATAATGTCTGTTGAGGATGCAAAGAATGCAGTAAAAATTGGAGCAACTGCAATAATGATTTCGAATCACGGTGGAAGACAACTTGATGGCTCGAGATCACCGTTTGACCAATTAAAAGAAATATTAGATGCAGTGGGGGGTCAAATTGAGGTAATTTGTGATGGTGGTATTAGAAGAGGAACGCATATTTTAAAAGCTATTTCTTTAGGTGCAAATGCTTGCTCTGGGGGAAGGTTATATTTATATGCATTAGCTGCAGCAGGTGAAAAGGGTGTGGAAAAGTCATTGTCTAATTTAAAAAATGAATTGATTAGAAATATGAAACTTATGGGATGTAAAAAAATATCTGACCTTTCAAAAAAAAACATTAGGTTTAGAGAATAATGAATTAAAAAAAATTGTTTATGAAATATATATTTTTTCTTACCCTAATGTTTTTTTCATCATTTAGTCTTGCTAAAAGCACTGATTCTCCAGATTTAATGCAAGATAAACCCGATCCAATTGAATGGAATGATTGGATAAATAATTTAAAAAATAGTTTTGAAGAACAAAAGAATTTTAAGGCCAAAACCTTAAAATATTTTGATGATTTAAAGATAAACACAAAAGTCATTGAGCTTGATAGAAAACAACCTGAATTCACTATTAATTTTAATCAATACTTAAAAAGAAATCTTACTAATAAGAAAAAAATTGAGTTAAAAAAAAAATTTTCTGAAAACAAAGATTTATTAGAAAAGATTGAAAAAAAATATAATGTAGATAAAAAAGTTTTAATGGCACTATGGGGAATTGAATCTTCTTTTGGAAAGTATACAGGAAAATTTGATATTATTAGATCCTTGGCTTCTTTAGCTTTTGATGGGAGAAGAAAAAATTTTTTTTTAAATGAACTTGAATATGCTTTAAAGATTCTTGATGATGGTCACATTACCAAGAATCAATTCAAAGGCTCATGGGCTGGCGCTTTTGGGCAGACTCAGTTTATGCCAAGTACATTTCAAAAGTTTGCAATTGATTTTGATGGGAATGGAAAAATTAATTTATTCAAAAAAGAAGATGCATTAGCTTCTGGAGCAAACTATTTAAATTTAGTTGGATGGAATAAAAAACTATTTTGGGGTGAAAAAGTTAACATTAAATTAAATAAACAATTAAAAAATATTTCAGAAAAAAAGAAATTTAAAAATCTTAAATATTGGGAAAATTATGGTATTATTTTTAAAAATAAATACAATGATGACGATCTTTTGAGACTAGTTATACCTGATTCTAATGATGATCAGTGTTATCTAGTCTCAAAAAATTTTGATGTGATATTAGATTGGAATAGGTCAAATTATTTTGCATTAACTGTTTTTTTACTATCAAATGAAATTGATTAATAAATTTAAAATATTATTTAATATTCACCTGCTTTGTATATTTTTCTATCTATCTAGTTGCTCTGAAGCGACTTTTCTAGTTAATTCGGCAAAAAGAATGGGATCATGGGGCGATGAACCATCATACAAAATTGGTAAACCCTATGTTATTAATGGTAAATGGTATTATCCTGCTGTTGATTATCAATATGATGAAATTGGATTTGCTTCATGGTATGGTCCTGGCTTTCACGGAAAAACAACTGCAAATGGGGAGATTTTTGATCAAAATAAAATTAGTGCTGCCCATAGAACATTGCCTTTGCCATCTATTGTGAAAGTTACAAATCTTGAAAATGGAAAAGTTCTTTCAAAAGTAAGAATAAATGATAGGGGACCATTTGTGAAAAATAGAATTTTAGACTTGTCCAAAAAAGCTGCAAAAGAGTTGGGTTTTTTAAAAAGAGGAGTTGCAAAGGTAAGGGTTGAGATATTGGAACAAGAGTCAAGAGAACTTGCTCTTTTTTTAGATAATGATGACTTTCAGAAGCGAGTTGAATCCGCAGAAATAAAAAAAATAACAAAAAAAGAAATTTCATCTTTAGATGAAAATAATAAAAATGAAATTAATATTGTGACAAAAGAAGAAAATTCCATTTCTAAATCTCAAAATGATAATAGTATATTGAAAGACAAACCTCTAGAAATTCAAGTTGGTGCGTTTACTGACCACAGAAATGCAAAGTTTTTAATTGAAAAGTTATCTGAATTCAAAGCGTATATAAAGCGTGAATTTGTAGAAAGTAAATATCTTTACAGAGTAAGAATTGGTCCAATTGAAAATATAAACTTAGCCAATGAAATAAAGGAAAAACTATTTAGTCTTGGCTATACAACTTCACATTTGGTAATGAATTGAAATTATGAAACAAATTATCATTTTTACTCTTTTTTTCTTAGGTAACTTTTCATTTGCAGTTTCAATTGAAACAACTGCTAAACAGGCAATCCTTTATGATTACGAAACTAAAAGCGTTATCTTTGAAAAAAATTCAGATGAACTAATGTCTCCAAGTTCTATGAGCAAAATTATGACAATTTATTATGTATTCAAAAAAATCAAGGATGGTGAAATTTCGCTTGATGATGAATTTGAGATTAGTAAAAAAGCTTGGAAAAAAGGTGGTTCAAGAATGTTTCTTAACTACGGATCAAAAGTTAAAGTTGAGGATTTGATTAGAGGAATAATTGTTCAATCTGGAAATGATGCCTGTATAGCCATTGCTGAGGGAATTTCTGGAAGTGAAGAACTTTTTGTGGAAGAATTGAATTCGTTAGGAAAAGAATTGGGATTGAAAAATTCATCTTTTACAAACTCAACAGGTTGGCCTGATCCTGAGCATTTAATGACAATAAGAGATTTACTTACTGTAACAATTAGGACTATAGAAGATTTTCCAGAGTTTTATCATTACTACGCAGAAAAAGAATTTAAATTCAATGGAATTAAACAAATGAACAGAAATCCTCTTTTGTTTTCTTCATTAGGTTCTGATGGACTAAAAACTGGACATACTTCACTTGGAGGATATGGATTGGTGGCAACCGTAAAAAAAGATGATCGAAGATTAATTTTAATTTTAAATGGATTATCTTCTAGTAGGAATCGAACAAAAGAATCAGAAAGATTAATAAAAATTGGATTCAATCAATTCAAAAATATAATTGTTTCTGAAGAAGCAAATGCAATCAAAGAAGTTGCAGTTTGGGCTGGTGACAAGAAAACAATAAAATTAATGACAAATGGAAAAATTATATTGACAGTTCCAAAAAGTCTTAAAAAAGATTTAATTTATATGGTTAGATATCAATCACCAATACTCCCCCCGCTGGAAAAGGGACAAAAGGTTGGTCAATTAATTATAAAAAAAAAAAATGGTGAATCACTAAAAGAATATGATTTATTTTCAAATGATAGCGTAAAAAAGATAAATTTCTTTTCAAAAATTTTTCTTAACCTTAAGTATCTTTTACTAGGTGAAAGTATAATTTCTAGATAATGAAAAAATTTATTACTTTCGAAGGTATGGATGGTTCTGGAAAATCAACGCAGGTTGGATTGTTAGGTAAATCATTAAAAAAAATAAATGAAGATTTTTTAATTACAAGAGAACCTGGCGGAACGATTTTTTCGGAAAAAATTAGAAAAATTTTAGTAACTGAAACTGATGAAGACATTAAACCAAAAACAGAACTTTTACTTATTTATGCTGCACGACATCAGCATATAAAAGAAAAAATCATTCCTAATTTAAAAGAAAGAATTGTCATCTGTGACAGATTTTATCATTCAACATATTGTTATCAAATATTACCTAATTCAATTCCTTTGGATATCTTAAAAAGACTCCATAGAAATTTTGCAGAAAATTTATTTCCTGATATTACAGTTTTTATTGATACAAAACCAAATGTTTCAATTAAGAGGAGTTTAAAAAATCAAGGAAATGAAAAAAGATTTGAGTTAAAAAATTCTGATTATCAGATGATGGTTTATAAGGGTTTTTTGGATTTTGTAAAAAAAAATAATAATTTTTTTAAAGTTAGTGGCAATGAAAAGGTAATGACAATTCACAAGAAAATAATTGACTTTCTTAACAAAAAAAAAATAACTAAATCAATTATTCCATACTGTTCTTAATTTGGTGAGAGATTTGGATATTTACGGTCATATAAACGAATTTAATCAACTATTGAATGCTTATAAGAAAAAATTTCCACATTCTTGGATTTTTTTTGGCCCTAAAGGATCTGGTAAATATAAAATTCTGTTAGAATTCATAAAAAACATTTATAAAAATAATAAAAGTTATCTTCAAAATATTTTTGAAATAAATGGAAATGATGATTGTGCATTAATTGATGATGTCAGAAGAATCATTTCTCAAACTTCACTAACAAATTCAAGTGATTCCGATTTGAAATCTTTTTTTATAATTAACAACGCAGAGTTTCTAAATTTTAATTCTTTAAATGCTCTTTTAAAAACTATTGAAGAACCTCCAAAAAATACAATTATTATAATAATTACAAATAATCTTAAGAAAATTCCTAAAACCATAACTTCAAGATGTATGCATCTTTATTTTAATCCAATGAATTCCTAAGAATTTAATTTAATGAAAAAAACAAATGATTTATCAAAAAATAAAAATTTTAGGATTAGTAATTTTAATCCAAGTATTTATAAAAGAATCATTACACCTAATGGAAAAAAAATAGAAGAAATGACACTGGATATCATTAGTAAAAAGGAATTAGATTTTGACGAATTAGATAATCTTTTTAAAAATATATCAAAAGATTTTGATAATAATTTTGAACTAATAATAAGTATTTTTTTTGATTATGTTAAAAATATATTTCTAAATAACTTTAATGAAATCAAACAGATGAAAGTAATTTTAATTTATTTAAATACCATTAACAAAACATTGGGAAAGATTTTGAATATAGAAAAAAAGAAAGTTTTATATTTTGTTTTTACAGAATTTTTTAATTTAAATATAAAAAAATGAAGAAAATTTATATCACTACCCCAATTTTTTATGTAAATGATATTCCGCATATTGGGCATGCATATACATCCATTATTTGTGATGCTTTGTGTAAATACTTTAAATTAAGTGGTTTTGATGTTTTATTCACGACAGGAACGGATGAACATGGATTGAAAGTAGAAAAAGCCGCAAAAAACAAGGGAATGAATGTAAATGATTTTGTTGATTTAGTTTCTGAAAATTTTAAAGCGTTAACAAAAAAGTTACAACTTTCAAATACTGACTTTATTAGAACTACAGATTCAAGGCATAAAAATGCAGCATTATTTTTTTGGGAAAAATTAGTTAAGAATGATCAGATTTATCTTAGTAAATATAAAGGATGGTATTCGATTAAAGATGAGTCTTTTTATCAAGAAAAAGAATTAGAAAAAAAAAAAAATGAATTTTATACATTTGATGGAGAGAAAGTTGAATGGATAGAAGAAGAAAGTTACTTTTTTAGACTTTCCAAATGGGAAGAAAAGCTTTTAATTTATTATGAGAATCATCCAAATTTTATTATGCCTGATTCAAGAAAAAATGAGGTAATTAGTTTTGTTAAATCTGGATTAAAAGATTTATCTATTTCAAGAACAAGTTTTAAATGGGGTATTGGCGTAAAAAACACTAAAAACCATATAATGTATGTTTGGATTGATGCATTGGTTAACTATCTTACATCTCTTGATTATCCAAATTTTTCCAAAGAAAAAAAGCAATTTTGGCAAAATTGTAGACATATAATTGGAAAAGATATCCTAAAATTTCATGCAGTTTATTGGCCTGCAATGTTAATGGCAGCAGATATGCCAATTCCCAAAACTATTTTTGCTCATGGTTGGTGGACTAATGAAGGAAAAAAAATTTCTAAGTCACTTGGGAATGCAATAGATCCAAATGAAATAGTCGATAAATATGGGCTTGATCAATTTAAATATTTTCTATTAAGAGAAGTAAATCTTGGAAATGATGGAGATTTTTCAATGACTTCATTTTTAACCAGAATAAATGCTGATCTTTCTAATAATTTAGGAAATTTAATACAAAGAACTTTGAAATTTTTGGTTAAAAATTTTTCTTATAAAATTCCATATTCTATAGTTGAATCAGATCTGAAAAAAGAACCGTTAAAAGATGGATATAATCTTTTATCTAAAATAGATGAGAATATGAAGAAATTTCAAATCAGTATATCTTTAAAATTAATTTTTGAATATGTCGCAAGTCTTAATAGATTTATGGATAAAGAACAGCCCTGGAATAGTATAAAAATAAATCCTGATAAGACAGCTAAGGATTTGTCGTTGTTAATTGAAGGATTTAGACTAATAGGAATTTTATTGCAACCATTCATTCCTAATGCTTCTTCTAAAATTCTTGATATTTTAAATATTAACCAAAAATATAGAAGCTTTGAGTATTTAAAAATAGATTATAAAATATTGAAAGGACATATAATAAATGAACCAGAACAATTGTTTCCTAGATATGAAATCAAAGATAGTTGATTCACATTGTCATTTAGATTTCAAAGATTTTGCAGATGATTTAGATGAGGTTATAAAAAATGCAAAATCTGCTAAAGTTGACTATTTATTGAGCATATCTATTGATCTCGAAAATTTTGAAAATATTCATAAGATTGCATTAAAATATAAAAATATCTGGTGTACAACAGGAGTTCACCCTAATAATGTTCCTGAAAAGTTCTCAGTTGAAGAAATTAGTAAATTAATTCTAGCTTTGAATAAAAATCTGTCCAAAGAGAAAGTAGTGGGAGTAGGGGAAACTGGATTAGATTTTTATAGAAGTATTGAAAATAAAAAAAATCAAATTGAATTCTTCGATGCTCATCTTTTTATATCTGCTAAAAATAATTCTCCTGTCATTGTTCACACTCGCGATGCAGATGACGATACAATTTTATGTATTAATAAAGCCTGTAAGAAATATAATACAAAGGGACTAATACATTGTTTTTCATCAACTAAAAAATTAGCAAAGGAAGCACTTGATAATGGGTTTTATATATCTTTTTCGGGTATTATAACATTCAGTAAATCCCAGAGCTTAATTGATATAGTAAAATATGTACCTCTGGACAGAATATTAGTTGAAACAGATGCACCATATCTTGCTCCTGAACCTTTTAGAGGAAAAAGAAATGAACCTGTTTTTGTAAAACAAACTTTAAAAAAAATTGCAGAAATTAAAAATATTAATAATGAAGAATTGGCATTAACAACAACAAACAACTTTTTCTCATTATTTTCAAATATTTAAAATGACTATAGAAATTACAATATTAGGTTGTGGAAGTTCATCAGGTGTTCCTGCTATTGGTAATTATTGGGGTAAATGTGACCCCAGTAATCCTAAAAATAGAAGATTAAGATGCTCAATATTAATAAGAAGCAAAAAATCAATTATACTTGTTGATTCTACTCCTGATCTGAGGCAACAGCTTTTAAATGCAAATGTGGAAAAACTTGATGGAGTCTTAATAACTCATACACATTCTGATCATATCAATGGAATTGATGATTTTAGATATTTAAATGTAATAATGAAAAAAGACCTGAATCTTTATGCTAATAGAGATGTTATATGCAAAATTAAAGAGAGATTTGGTTATGTTTTTGAGAGTTTAGTCCCAGAAGCCAATGGTTTTTATTATAAACCTTGCTTAATTCCTAATGAGATAAATGGCTCATTTCAAATTAATGACTTAAAAATTACAAGCTTTAATCAAAATCACGGTTTTACAAATTCAACAGGATTTAGAATTAATAATTTTGCATATTGTACCGATGTATTGGATTTTGATGATAACGCAATTAATAACTTAAAAAATCTTGATTTATGGATCGTTGATTGTTTAAGATTTGAACCACATAAGTGTCATGCTCATTTTGAAAAGGTAATGAAATGGATTAATGATCTAAAACCAAAAAAAACTGTTTTAACTCATATGAATTACGACATTGATTATGATTATATCAATTCATTGGTGCCAAAAAATTGTATCCCGGCTTATGACGGACTTGTATTAAAGGTCTAAGGATTTGATTTTAAGTATTTTTGGAAATTTCAACTAGTTTTTTTTCAAATCTAGTATCATGGGATAAAATCAAAAAAGCTAAAATGAACTTTTTTATTGGATCAACTTCATAAGTAAATTTTGTAATAAAATCATCAAGTTTTTTCTTTGACAATGATTTTTTTGCTAATTTTTGGAATATCTTTTCGCCCCGATCATATTGCTCTTGAGTATTACATTTTAAGTAGATTTCATCTATTTCAGATTTACCTAGTGAAGGATGAAGATGTTCAAACATAATTTCTTTTCTGTCCAACACGACTCCATCTCTATGTGAAATCCAAGAATGAAAGTTATCACAGTAAACATGATCAAACTCAGGATGTAATATATAACCTAGTTTTTTATATCTTTTTAATGACAAAATAACTGTTTTAACCATATATACTCTTGTATCTTTTTCCTCAGTTCCATCGCTGACATTTAAAACAATTTCTTTTGACCAATCTGCTGTATTAAGAATTTTTGTATCCCAACCTTTTTCAGGAATTGTATCATCAGTAGCTACAATGATACATTCAGCTTTTGCTTTTGTTGCAGCAATATTACATTTTTTTACTATTCCAAAACTGTAAGGTTCAAAAAGATCTATTAAGTTTTTATAAACTTTTTTTTTAATTCTCAATTCATTTGCATCTGATGTATCGTGACAAGTAATATATTGAATAATTTTTGGATTATCAGCTAATTCCAGCCATTTTTTTCTAGTCTCATTTGCTAACTTTGTTCTGCAAGTGGGATGAATACAAGAAATTTTATACATAATTACATAAATGTGCAGAATCTATGCCAATGAAAAATCAAATATCTTACATAAGAATATATTTTAAAAAATTTTATGTTAATTTAATATTCATAAGATTATGAAGAATTTGGTTGTAACTGGTTGTGCTGGGTTTATTGGAAGCCATCTTTGTGAAAGATTAATAAAAGAAAATTTCAATGTAATAGGTATAGACAATTTAGCTAATGGAAAGATTTCTAATTTAAAGAATTTTATCAACGAAAATAATTTCAGTTTCATAGAATCTGATATTAATGATGAAAAAATACTAAATAAAAATTTGAAAAATGCTGATATTTTATTTCATCTAGCTGCATTAGCAGATATTGTTCCATCTATTAAGAATCCTGATTCATATTTCTCTTCTAATGTAACCGGAACTTTCAATATTATAAAATTATGCAAAGAACATAGTCTAAAAAAAATTATATATGCAGCTTCTTCATCATGTTATGGGATTCCTGATAAATATCCCACACCAGAAAGGGCTTTAATTTACCCACTTTATCCATACGCATTAACCAAAAGACTTGGTGAAGAGATTATAATTCATTTTGGTAAGTTATTTAACATCCCCACAGTTAGTCTTAGACTTTTCAATGTATATGGACCAAGAGCAAGAACATCAGGAGCCTATGGAGCAGTTTTTGGAGTTTTTTTGGCTCAGAAGTTAGCTAATAAACCATATACTGTAGTTGGTGATGGTGAACAAACTAGAGACTTTACTTATGTTGATGATGTAGTTTCTGCTTTTATAGAAATGATGAATGAAAATATTAAAAATGAGATTTTTAATGTTGGATCAGGAAAAACATATAGTATTAATTATCTTATTAAATTACTTGGGGGAGGGGAAAAAATACATATTCCTGAGAGACCTGGAGAACCATATTGTACATATGCTGATATAACAAAGATTCTTGGAAAGACAAAATGGAAACCTTTGATTAATTTTGAAACTGGAGTAAAAAAATTATTGAAAAATATTAATGATTTTAAGGATGCTCCTATTTGGGATAAAAAATCAATAGAAAATGAAACAAAAGATTGGTTTAAATATTTAACATAGGCTAATTTAAAGTTTTGAAATAGTTATGAAAAACAAAAATACATTTGACAATTTTATTAAAAGAAAAATTTATGATATTAATTTATTAAATAAAATTTCAAGAGATTTAAAAGAAAGAAAAAAAAAAATCATTCTTTGCCATGGGACATTCGATCTTTTGCATGCAGGACATTTTAGACACTTTCAAGATTCTAAAAATCTAGGTGATGTGCTTATTGTTACTTTAACAGCAGACAAATATATAAATAAAGGTCCAGGAAGACCAATTTTTAATCAATATTTAAGAGCAGAAATGATTGCTTCATTATCATATGTTGATTATGTATCAATAATTAACGATCCATCTGCATTACCTGCAATAAAAAACTTAAAACCAGATGTATATGTCAAAGGTAATGATTATAAAGACAAAAACAAAGATTTGACAAAGAAAATATCAATTGAGGAAAAGGAAGTAAAAAAAAATGGAGGATATTTAAAATTTACCGACAATATTTCGTTTTCATCATCATCATTAATTAATGAAAATTTTTTTTTATATGATGAAAGTCTAAATAAAATCATTAAAAAATATAAAAAAGTTGGAATAAATTACTTCCTTTCTTTGATTAAAAAATTAAAAAATCTTAGTGTAATGCTTATTGGTGATTCAATTATTGACGAATACATATATACCAATACTTTGGGCAAATCTGCAAAAGAAAACATATTAGCTACATTAAAGAAAGATGAACAGGTTTTTGCGGGAGGTGCAATTGCTGCCGCAAATCATATTTCTGATTTCTGTAAGGAAGTAACTTTGGTTACAGGAATCGGAGACAGATCAAATAATTATAGAGAATATATAAGAAAAAGCTTGAGAAAAAATGTCAAATTAATTGACTTAAAATTAAACCAAAGACCAACAACAAAAAAAACCAGATTTATTGATTCAAGTTATATGACCAAGATGTTTGAAGTATACGATATGAATGATATGCCCTTACAAAAGAAAGAAGAAACTTTGATATTAAGTAAGATTGAAAAAATTTTACCAAAAATTGATTTAGCAATTATAACTGACTTTGGTCATGGTTTGATAACTAAAAAAATAATAGAAAAAATATTAAGTTCTAAGGTTTTTGTTGCAATAAATGCTCAAACAAATAGTGCAAATAGGGGTTTTAATTTAATTACTAAATATTCAAAGGCAGATTACATATGTATCGATGAACCAGAGTTTAGGTTGGCAGCCCACAACAAAACACTTCCTTTGGAGGATTTATTAACAATTAGTAAAAATCTTCCAAAAGCTAAGGTTTTCATAGTTACAACAGGAAAAAATGGTTGTTTAATAAAAACTCAAAAAAAAATCATAAAAATTCCAGCTTTTACTAACAAAGTTGTAGATACAATAGGTGCTGGAGATGCCTTTTTTGTTGTCTCTAGCTTGTTTGCTTATTTAAAAACAAATCCTGTTGACATAGGCTTTATAGGTAATGCTTCTGGTGCAATTAAGGTCAATATTCTGGGTCATAGTTCAAGTATTAAGGAATCTCAACTTTTAAGGTTTATTGAATCGGTTATAAAATAGATTTTTTGTCGTTTATATCTGTGTAATGAAAATTTTGGTAATAGGTGGTGGTGGTTATGTCGGAAGTCTTTTAGTTGAGAGACTTTTAGAAAAAAGTTTTGAAGTAAAAGTTTTAGATCTTTTTTTATTTGAAAACCCTAAAACACTGTTCAGAGACTCTTTAAATCTTAATTTGTTGACAACAATTAAAGGCGATTTAAGAGATATAGATTTATTAGCTAATATAATCCCAACTGTAAATATTGTCATTCATTTAGCATGTATTTCAAATGATCCATCTTTTGAACTAGATCCAAAATTAGGTAAATCAATTAATTATGATAGTTTTTATCCTTTAATAAAAATATGTAAAAAAAATAGAATTGATAGGTTTGTTTATGCTTCATCTTCTTCTGTTTATGGTATTAAAGATATACCAGATGTTACTGAAAATTTGACTCTTGATCCACTTACGGATTACTCAAAATATAAAGTACTTTGTGAAGAGATTCTTTTGAATGAATTAGGTGGAAAAATCTGTTCAACTATTTTAAGGCCTGCAACCGTTTGTGGTTATAGTAAAAGAACTAGACTTGATGTAATAGTTAACATTCTCACTAATAATGCCTATAATAAGAGAAAATTTATCATTTACGGAGGATCACAAAAAAGACCAAATATTCATATTGAAGATATGGTCGATTCCTATTTAAAAGTACTAGAAAATGAAAAAACTAGAGTAAGTGACCAAATTTTTAATGTTGGATTTGAAAACCATACATTGTTGGAGATTGGGAATCTTGTAAAAGAGGTTATAGGAAAAGATGTTTTGATGGAATTTGAAGAAACAGATGATCTAAGGTCTTATCATATTTCTTCAAAGAAAATTGCAGAGAAGATAAATTTTTTTCCTAAACATTCAATTAAACAAGCCATTTCTGATTTGCAAAATGCATTTAAATCAAATTTATTAAAAGATAGTATGAAAAATCCTAAGTATTTTAATATTAAAACTATGCAATTATTAAATTTAAAATGAATAGTATCGAAAAGAAAATATTAATTAATCTTCTAAAAATTAGATTGGTTGATGAGGAGATTTCAAAAAGATATTCAGAGCAAGAAATGAGATGCCCTGTTCATCTTTCAATCGGACAGGAAAGTACAGCAGTTGGAGTATGTCAATATTTAAGTATTAATGATTATGTATATTCATCTCATAGGTGTCACGGTCATTATTTAGCAAAAAACGGAAATCTAAAGTCAATGATTTCTGAACTATATGGTAAAAAATCTGGCTGTTGTGGTGGGCGAGGTGGCTCAATGCATCTAATGGATGCTCGAGTTGGAATGATGTTAAGTCTTCCAATAGTTGCATCTGTTATTCCAATTGCTGTAGGAGCTGCATTATCATTCAAACTAAAAAAAAAAAAAAATCTTGTTGTAGTATTTTTTGGAGATGCGGCTTTAGAGGAGGGCGTTTTCCACGAATCTGCAAATTTTGCTTCTCTTCACAATCTTCCAATACTTTTTGTATGTGAAAATAATAAGTACTCTTGCTATACTAATATTGCTGAAAGACAAACTTCTGAAGACCTAACAAGACATGCTAAATGCCATAACATTAAGTCCCACAAAATGTTTGGAAATAATGTAATGGAAGTTTTTTCTATGAGTAAAAACATAATTAACAAAATCAAGACAAATCCATCTCCGTTTTTTTTGCAACTTGATACATTTAGGACCTTGGAACATTGTGGAACACAAAATGATGATTATTTAAATTATAGAGATTTCAATGAAATAAATTTTTGGTTTAATAAAGATCCAATCAAATTATATATTGAAAAACTAAAAAAAGAAAAAAAAATAAATAATACTATTTTAAATAAGATCAAATTGAAATTAAATGCTGAAATCAATGAAGCTTTTGATTTTGCAAAAAATGATGAATTTCCAAAAATTAATACATTAAATAGATTTATTTATGCAAAAGAATAAAAGAATAATTACATCCTCTGATGCAATTTTAGAAGCAACTGAACAATACTTAAAGAAACATCAAAATTTTGTTGTAATTGGTGAAGGTGTAAGTGATCCCAAAGGTATATTTGGTACAACCTTAAATTTACAAAAGAAATTTGGAAATCAACGGATTATAGAATCTCCTATATCAGAAAATGGAATGACAGGTATTTCAATTGGTTTATCTATGAATAGCTTCAAAGTACTTTTAATCCATCAAAGAGTTGAGTTTGCTTTATTATCACTTGAGCAAATTTTTAATAATGCTGCTAAAAGTTTTTACATTACAAATGGAGTACATAATATTCCAATAGTAATTAGAATGATTATTGGAAGAGGGTGGGGACAAGGTCCTGCTCATTCTCAAAGCCTAGAAACAATTTTCTCATATATTCCTGGTTTAAAAGTATTAATGCCGTCTTCACCATTTGATGCTAAGGGAATGCTTTGGTCAGCATTGGAAGACCCTAATCCAGTCTTAATTCTTGAGCATAGATGGTTTCATTATACGACTGGCAATGTTCCAAAGGCTTCCTTTAAAGTAAATATAGATAAACCAATTATTTTAAAAAAAGGAAAGCATTTAACAATAGTTGCAAACTCATACAATGTATCAGAGGCTCTAATTTGTGCAAAACTTTTTGAAAAGTTTGGGATTTCTCTAGAAATAATAGATCTAAGAGTTTTAAGACCTTTGAATCTTGAATCAATCAAGAAATCATTAAAAAAAAACTAGTAATCTTTTAATAATTGAAACAGGTTTTAAACAATATGGTATTGGAGCAGAAATAATAAGTCAGATTGCAGAAGATCAATCTATAAGTTTATCTGAAAAATCAGTTTCAAGAATTGGTTTGCCGGATATTCCAACACCATCATCAAGAGCATTGGCGAAAAATTACTATCTATCTTCAAATGAGATGATTTTTCAAATTGCTAAACTTTTGAAACTTGACCTCAAATTAAAAAAAAAAATAACTAGTTATTATCAGAAAAATTTTTCATTTAGTGAAACTGATGTACCTAATCCTAAATTTAAAGGCCCTTTTTAATGAAAGTTAGATACTCATATTTACCTCAACAGTTTGCCGAAATTGACGATTTGATTTTAAAAATTAAAAATTTTGTTAAAACTGGTGACTTTACTCTCGGTAAGCCTTTAGTGGAGTTTGAAAAAAAATTTGCAAAACTTATCAACTCAAAATATGCAATTGGAGTAAACTCTGGAACTGATGCGATAAAATTGTCACTTAAAGCATTAGGTGTTGGATCAGGAGATGAAGTTATAACTGCTTCTAATACTTTCATTGCAACTGTTGGAGCAATAAATGAAATTGGAGCTAAGCCAGTTCTAGTTGATTGTAATGATACTTTCTGTATGAATGTTGATTTGATCGAAACTGTAATAACAAAAAAAACAAAAGCAATAGTTCCAGTTCATTTTACAGGATATATGACTGATATGGAAAAATTGACTAAAATTGCCAAAAAACACAACCTAGTAATTGTTGAAGATGCTTGTCAGTCAATTTTAGCTTCTCAAAAAAAAAAAATAGCGGGATCTTGGGGTTCAACAGGATGTTTTTCGTTGCATCCTTTAAAAAATCTTAATGTCTGGTCTGATGGAGGTGTAATAGTTACTAATAATAAAAAAGTTTATAAAAAATTAAAACTTTTACGGAACCATGGTATGAAAAATAGAGATGAAATCGAAATTCTTGGTTACAACTCACGATTAGATACAATTCAAGCTGTTGTTGGTAATTGGCTTATACCAAAGACAAAAGAAATAGTAAAAAAAAGGATTCAAAATGCAAGGTATTATGATAATGAGTTTAAAAAAATTAAAGGTTTAAGAATTCCTCCAAGGCCTTCGGAAATGAAATTAGTTTTTCATTTGTATATAATCTTTGCCCAAAAAAGGAATAAACTTTTAGAATATTGTTTAAAAAAAAATATTGAAGCAAAAATACATTATCCAATTCCACTTTATAAACAAAAAGCTCTAAAAAATCTTTGTTACAATAAGAATGATTTTCCTGTAACAAATTCTCATTCAAAAAACATCATTTCATTCCCAGTTGATCAGCATCTTAGTAAAAATCAACTAGACTATGTAATTAAGACCGTAAGAGACTTTTATGAAAAAACATAAAAAATATAAAATCCCATATGTTAATCTTTCAAAACAATTTCAAGATGAAAAAGAAGAATTGTTAAGAGAGATTGAAAAAGTACTTTTAAGTGGACGATACATTTTATCAGAAGAAGTTGAAAAGTTTGAAAAAAATATTTGTAAATATTTAAATGTTAAATACTGTGTTGGTGTTAATTCAGGAACAGATGCTCTGATTCTTTCATTGCGTGCATTAAATATTGGTGTTGGAGATGAAGTTATAACCCAAGCAAATAGCTATATAGCTACAGCAGCTGCAATTGATGCAGTTGGGGCAAAGCCTGTTTTTGTAGATGTTTTAGATGATCAAACAATCGATTCATCAAAACTTGAATCTGCAATCAATTCAAGAACAAAGGCAATTATTCCAGTTCATATTACTGGAAGAATGTGTGAAATGGATAAAATCAATATAATTGCAAAGAAATATAAACTTAAAGTCATAGAGGATTCGGCACAATCTTTTGGGTCTAAATACAATAATAGAAATAGTGCATATTATGGTGATTGTTCAGCATTTTCCACTCATCCATTAAAAAATTTTAATGCTTCTGGCGATGGTGGTTTCATTACAACCAATAAAAAAAGTATTTTTAATTTTGTTAAATTAAAAAGAAATCACGGACATATAGATAGAAATAAAATAAAGTTTTGGGGAGGTGTTTCAAGATTAGATTCTATTCAAGCAGTGATACTAAACTGTAGAATAAAGAAAATCAAAGATGTACTTTCAAAAAGAGAGAAAAATGCAAAATTATATTTAAAAAACTTAGACAAAAGATTTTTCTATCATCCTAAATATAGAAAAAATTGTAAAGATACATATCATTTATTTGTGATACAGGTTAAGAAAAGAGATAAACTTAGGAAGTATTTATTCGAAAATAAAATAGAAACAAACATTCATTATCCTGTTCCAATACATAAACAGAGTTTTTTTATTAAAAGATATAAGGCCTTTAGGCTTCCCAATACTGAGAGGCAGGCGAAGAAGATTTTAAGTTTACCAATTAATCAACATCTAAAAAAATCAGAAATATTAAAAATATGTAAATTTTTTAACAATTTTTACAAAAACTAATAAAAAAATGAAATTAAAGCTTAATTATGAAAAAATATTAGAAGAATTTAATCATAATTTAATTTTTAAATTAAGAAAACACGGATCCGATAAGCAATATTTAAGTTTGTGGGTTCCCAATGATGATTTTATAAAAAGTTTTAAAAGTCTATATTTATCATTAAAAGAAAATAGAATTAAAAGTTTTGAAATAGAAGTTAAAAAAAATTTAATTACCAGTTTAAGTAAAAAAAAAATAAAACAATTTTTTAAAGATTCAAATATTATTGAAAAAAAGAATAGTTTCATAATTTCAGTTAAAGAAATGAAACTGTTTCATAAAAAAAAAACAATAACTGATCAAGTTAAAGAAACATTTCCGCCTAAAATTAACTATGTTTATGGAAGTTTGTCTGATAACGATTGCACAGATAAGATAAAATCATATTTTTTAGAAATTTATAAAAATAAATACAAGGATTTTCAAAAAAAAATACTTGTTAAACAAAATGGAATTAATAAAAAGAAAATACTAATTGATAATAAAAATTTTGAAATAAAATATACAAAAAAGAATACCTTAATTTGTTTGACTACAAATACAAAAAATAATTATTTAATGGGATCAATTATTATTTTTAATAAATTATTCGTTAATAGAAGAATAATTGAAATTGGTCATTATGGTTTTGATGAATTTATAAGATATGTACTTGATTCAACTAACACTAAGCTAAATGGCATTACATTACCTTTTAATCTTGGTTATGAAGTATTTTGTATTTATAAAGTTTGTATGAAATTTTTAGAAATTTTTAAAAAATATTTAGATTTTTTAAATAAAAATAATTCTAAATGGATACTTCTTAAAAAAAATGAAAGAGAAGTATTTTGTAAAAAAAAGATAATTTTTTTTCTTAAAAAAAATAATTTGAAAAATGATTTAATTCTATTTGATTATATAGAAAAGGATTTAAATAACGAACCAGTAAGGATTTTTATAAATATTAAATCAGACACCTTATCTTACAAAAAATCAGATTTAATTAGAAAATTAGAAAAATTCCTTAAGGATAATCTTTTCAATGGAATTCAAGTTTTTTACCAAGAAAAGAAAGATTTAAATAAAATAAGAAGATTATAAGTTTAAAAATTTATTAAAAAATAATTTTTGTCGTTAATTATATGATATTTTATTTTTATGCTTATGAAAATTAAAAATGAAGAGCTAATTCTGGATGGTACTAAAGTTCAATGGCATATGGACAGAGTTTCACAGTGGGAAAGAGGTGAAAGAATAGCTCCAATTACAATTGATATGGCTCTCACAAGAGCATGTAACTATGGTTGCCATTTTTGTTATGCAATGTTACAGGAAAATGACAGATCAATAATTAATAAAAGAGTAATAACAGAATTTCTTGAAGATTCTGCGGAAATTGGTGTTAGGGCAATTAGTTTTGTTTCTGACGGTGAAAGTACAATATCACCAGCCTTTATTGATGGAGTACAACTTGGAAACAAACTTGGGATTTCAATGGCTGTTGGAACGAATGGTTTTGTTTTAACAAAAGAAAAATTAGAAGAAGTTTTACCTCATTTAACATATATTAGAATAAATATTTCTGCAGGAGAGAAAAAAAGATATGCAGAGATTATGGGGGTTAAAGAATCATATTTTGACAGAGTTGTTCAAAATATAAAGGATATGGTTGAAATAAAAAAAAAAAATAAATTATCCGTCACAATTGGACTTCAAATGGTTCTAATGCCTGAATATTTTGATCAGATAATTCCTTTGGCAAAGCTTGGCAAAAAAATCCAACCAGACTATTTAATTATAAAACATTGTAGTGACAACGAAGATGGGGACTTGGGCGTTGATTATAATGGGTATGAAAGTCTTTTTAATTTATTGAAAAAAGCGGAGTCCTTTTCGGATGAAAATTATCAAGTAAGAATTAAATGGTCAAAAATTAAATCTGGAGAAAAAAGGACATATAGTAAATGTTATGGTGCTCCATTTATGATTCAGATTTCAGGATCTGGATTAGTTGCACCTTGCGGAATGTTGTTTAATGAGAAATATAAGAGGTATCACATAGGAAATATTTGTCATACAAGATTTAAAAAAATTTGGGAATCAGAAGCTTATTGGGAAGTAATGAATTATTTGGCTTCGGGTAATTTTAACGCTCAGACAATGTGTGGAACATTATGTTTGCAACACAAAGTTAATGAAGCACTAGATGGACATATTAAAGGAAAAAATAAACTTGAACCTATTTATAAACCTATCCAACATATAAACTTTATTTGATAATTTAATGGGAAAGTTTCCACAAAAGATTTTTAAAAATACTTCAGTATTTGCAGAAAAATATTTTGAGGAAATTTCTAAAGTTTCACAAACACTCGATTTTAAACAAATCAATAATATTTGTAAATTATTAGAACGACTTTATAAAAATAAAAAAAATATATTTATATGTGGAAATGGTGGATCTGCTTCAATATCAAATCATTTTCTTTGTGATCATCAAAAGGGTTCAAGTACAAATACAAAATTGAGCCCTAAGATTATTTCTTTGTCTTCTAATATAGAAATTATCACTGCTATAAGCAACGACATATCATTTAATGAAATTTTTTCTTTTCAACTTTCTAAATTAGCAAACTCAGGAGACTGTTTAATTACAATTTCATCATCTGGAAATTCAAAAAATATAATTTTGGCAATAGAATGGGCCAAAAAAAATAAATTAAAAACAATAAGTTTAAATGGTTTTGATGGAGGAAAAGCCAATAAAATTAGTGATTTGAGTGTAAATGTTCCAAGTAATAATTATGGTGTTGTTGAAGATATTCATTCATCAATTATGCACATATTATCTCAATCTTTGAGAATGAAGAACCTATTAGACAAAAAAATTGAAAAAGTTTATTTCTAATAATAAAGATTAAAATTTAAAAATTAATACTTTTTATCAAAAAATTGTTAAAAAATTAGTGAACATTTTTATTTTATGAATATTTTTAAATACAAAATCACTTATGCATTTTCAATTCTTATATTAATTTTTTTTATTGGATTACTTAAAGGTCCAATCGTTCCTGACGAAATTCAATCAAAAAATTGCGCAAGAAATGTTGATTTACCTTTTAATTTTGGAGTTACTTTAAATTGCGATTCTGGAATTTACTTGCGATTGGCATCTGATTTGACCTTATTATTTGAAAGTTCAAGGGTTGTTAATGATAGAATTTATACACCAGGAAATGTTGAACAATCTACACCCGGAAGCACATTAATTGTGTGGCTAATATCAAAACCAATAATTTATGTTTGGAATCATTTTGATTTTTTTACCAAAAATCTTGTTACTGATGTAAAATCTTCATTAAATACAGTTTATGAGCAATTGAATATAGATCAGACGATCGATGATTCTTTTGCTAACTTCAATGATTTAATTCCTATTTATATTGGTTACACAATTTTTAATGCATTAATTTTATTTTTTTGCTTTCAACTTTATTTAAGAATTCTAAAGATTTATTCTTTTGATGATAATACATCAATATATATTTGTGTCTTAATAGGAATGATCATTTTAATAAATGATGTAAATAAGCAATTTTTTTATTCGCCTGGTCCACAAATTTTTAGAATATTTTGTCCAATTTTCACAATTTATTTTGCTGTAAGAATTCTGGAAGATAGAAAATGTCAAAATGAATATCTTTTAGGTTCATTAGTCACTGGTTTTTTCATGTTATTTTACTACATTTTTTTTGTATCATTTGTAACAATCACTTTTACTTTTATTTTATCTCAAAAAAAGAAAATTCTTAATCTTATAAATGTTACAACTCTCAAAATGTTGTTTTTTTCATCATCATTGTTCATCATTCCAAGTTTGGTTTGGTTTTTAATTTGTTACTTAATTAATCATTCAGTTCTAATAGCAGATATGTCTCATGATGGTTTCGGTTTTTTTATATTAGTAGAAAAATTCAATTCTATAGGATTTCTAAAAACTTTTTTATTCTTCATAGATTCAATAATTCGTACATTTCACCATTCATTAATACATTCTTGGATGATAGTTTTTTTATTTTTTTTTCCATTTCTATTAAAAAAACTTAATTTAAATTATTATCAAAAGGATTTATTAAAAATTTGTAGCTTTTTTTCTTTGTTTTCAATTTTATTTTTTTCTTTTTATTCACCAATAACTTCCAGAATGGTTTTTTCAAGTTTTTTGGTATTTTTACCTTTTATTGGAGAAATCAGTAGAATTGTTTTTAAGGATATTAAATTCAAAAATTTATTTTTTTCATTTTATTTTGTTATCTTTATATTTTATACAGTTAATACAATTTTAAAAACAGAACCTTTTGGGTGGTATAATGAAAAGGGATCATATTTTTTTATAAGGTAGATTATTGAAAAAGAAAATAATAAATTGGGCCCAACCATTCCTTGATAAAGAAGAAGAAAAAAATATAGTCAAAGCACTAAAAAGTACTTGGATTTCAGGTGGTGAATTTGTAGACGAATTTGAACATAAAGTCTCGAAATATATTGGTTCTAGGTTTTCAATTAGTGTTAACAATGGCACATCAGCTATACACTTGTCTTATTTAGCATTAGATCTTAAACCTGGTGATGAAATAATAATTCCTGGATATGGTTATCTTGCTGCAGCAAACATAGCACTACAAATGGGTTTAACTCCAGTTTTTGCTGATGTTGATATTGAATCGTTTTGTGTTTCAGCAGAAAACATAGAAAAAAAAATAACAAAGAACACTAAATTAATAGTTGTTATAAATACTTATGGTAACATTTATGATTTAGAAGAAATTAATAAATTAGGAAAAAAATATAAAATTTTTGTTTTAGAAGATGCTGCTGAATCATTTGGTTCAAAATATAAAGGGATTCAATCAGGCTGCTTGACTGATATTAGCACCTTTAGTTTTCAAGCAACTAAAGTGATTACAACAGGTGAAGGTGGTATGGTTTCAACAAATTTAAAAAATGATATCGTTAATAATCTAAAAATGTGGAGAAATCATGGAATTAAAGATAAAAGATACTTTCATTATTTGCCAGGTAATAATTTTCGCTTGACTAATATACAAGCATCAATTGGTTGCTCCCAGTTGAAAAAAATAAAAAAAATTTTAAGAAGAAGAAAATTACTATACAAATATTATAAAAAGAAACTTAATAATATTGATGAAATAAAACTCCAAAAATTTTCAAAAGATACGGAACCCGTAGTTTGGACACTTGGAGTCTTTCTATCTAAAAAAATTTTCAAGAGTAGGGATTATATAATGAAAAAGTTTGAGCAATATGGTATTGAAACTAGAAATGGTTTTTATTCACCAAATAATTTACCTATTTATAAAAAATATCATTCCAGCGATTTAAAAAATTCTGATTTACTATCTAAACAGGTGATTTGTCTTCCTCTTCATTGTGATTTAAAAAAAAATGATATTGATAAAATAGTCTCAATGCTCATTAAGTTTAAATTATAAAAATGTACGATTTTAGTATCATACTTCCAACCTATAATGAAAAAAATAATATAATTTCGCTTATTAATGAAATTATTGATCTTTATTCAAACGAAAAAGAAAAATTTGAAATTTTAGTTATTGATGATGATAGTCCAGACAAAACATTTAATATTGTCAAAAGTACTTATAAAAAATTCTCTTATGTAAAATGTTATAAAAGAGTGAAAAATAAAGGACTAGGAAATTCAATTGGTTTTGGATTAAAGAAGGCCTTAGGTAAACATTTAATTGTAATGGATACAGATTTAACCCATGATCCATTGTTGATAAAATCTCTCATATATATAAATAAAGTTTATCATTTGGTATCTTGTTCAAGATACTGTTGTGGTGGTTCAATGGAAAATAAAAAGCATCTTTTAGGGAGTTATATATATAACTTGATTTTGCGAATAATTTTAAAAACACAAATTCAGGATAATTTGGGTGGTTATTTTTCAATAAGAAAAGAGGTTTTGAAAAGTTTACCATTAGATAAAATCTTTTATGGTTATGGAGAATATTTTTTTAGATTATTACATTTTGCACAAAAAAAAGGTTATTCTATAGTTGAAATCCCTGCATTCTATAAGAATAGAATAGACGGTACTTCTAAATCAAAATTTTTTTCAATGTTTTTTTCTTATTTCTTATCTGCAATTAAACTGAGGTTTAGAAAAATCAATCAATAAAATCTTCTTTTTAACCAAATTCTACCAAATTGATTTTCAATTATATCAAAAGAGTTTTTTTTATAAAAATTTAAATTTTTAAATTCTTTTTTTAATGTTTTTACAATAATATTTTTAAAATTTTTATTAATTATGCTTGTTGTATAATCTAACAATTTTGAACCAAGTCCTTTATTCATATAGTTTTTGTCCATACAAATTATGAGTAACTCGATTAAAGAATCATCTTTAATATCTTTGTTAAAAAATAAATAGAAAATAACTACATCAATAAAAAAAAAAAGATTCTTTAAATCATTAAAAATACTTTTAACAAAATTAAAAAAAAGGAATAAAAAATGTTTTTTAAGTATTGTATTGTTAATTGAATTATCTGATCCATACAAAACAAAACCTATCATTTCGCTTTTTTTAAAAACTCCAAAAGCAATATTTTTTTGATTTAAAAAAAAATATTTTAGATAAATCTGAATTGTTTCACATCCAAAAATTGAGTATATATTTTTGGGTAATGAATTAATCCATATTTGTTGAATTTTTTTTGAATATTTTATATTTATTTTTTTAAATGAATACATCTGATCTTCTAATTTTTTATTACCTTTAATTTTGGTAAAGGAAAAATTAATTTTTTATTCTTAAATTTTCTATTTTTTAAAAAGAATTCCTTGAAATGCCAGGGTAATATTAGAAGATAACTACTTTCCTTTTTTAATATTTCTTCCTCGGATATGATTGGGATCCATGTTCCAGGAGTTAAATGTTTGTATTTTTCTCTATTAACCTCTCCAATATTTGGTATTAGTTTTTCATTTAATCCACAATACTGTAAAATTACATTTCCCTTGGTAGATGCTCCAATTCCATAAACAACTTTCCCATCTTTTTTTAGTTTTTTTAGTTTTTGTATTAAGTCAATCTTAGTTTGTTTGATTTTATATTTAAATTCTTCATAAATCTTAAGTTCTTTAAACTTTTTTTCCATTTTAATAATTTCATTTAATTTCTTATTTTTTTGAATATTTAAGTTTTCCTTGTGCACAACCATTATTGAAAAACTTCCACCATTTATGTTGTTAAGTTCAAAATCTACAATTTTTAAATTAGTTTTTTTAACAATCCATTCAATTTGAGATAATGAGTAATAAGTCAGATGTTCGTGGCAGATGGTATCATATGAATTTTTTTTTATCATTGTTGGAAGGTAACTTTGTTCTAAGATCCAAATTCCTTTTTTTTTATCAATTATTTTTTCTATTTGTTTGGTAAATAAAACAGGATTTTCAACATCGTAAAACATTGAGATTGAGAATATTATTGATGCTTCTTTATTAAATTTTTTAAAATAATCATTGGAATTAAAAAAATTTTTTATCAAAATCTTATCATTATAATTTTTTCTAAATTTTTCACCGATAGGATCGAATCCTACTCTCTTTAATGATTTTGGAAAAAAAGATAATGTAGTAGCATCATTTGAACCAATATCTACGATTATATCATCTTTTTTTAAATCAACTATTTTTAAAACTTTCTCAACCTTTGATTTTAAATGTCTGACCATACTTTTGTTTAATGAAGATTGATAACCATAATTTAAACCAAACATTTTTTTGTAGTCTTGATTATGTTTAAGTTGAACTAAATTACAGGAATTATTACCGTGACACTTTACTAAAGTAAGTGGATATTTTTTATGTTTGGTTAGCTTTGTTGATGGAAAAATTCCAGTTAAATATTGAGACCCAAGATTAAGAATTTCTACTAATTTTTTATTTCCACAAAGTCTACATTTTTTTATTTCCTTAAACATAGATTGTATTATATGTTAAGATAAAAAAATGATTCAAATTAAAAAAAATAAAGTCAATTTAATAAACTTTCTACTTGTTTTAATTGGAATCGTTATTTTTATTCAAATCACAAAAAAAAGTGAGTTCGCATATTTTGTAGATAGAGTAAATACTAATTTTTTTTTTTCCTTTTTTTTTTTTTTTTTAAGTATTTTTTTTGCTTCAATAAGATTTTTTTTTATTTTAAAAAAGAAAATCAAACTACCTAAAATTTTTGTTTTAAATATTCAAAGTTTTTTCTTTTATTTTTTTTTACCTGTAGGTATTGGAAGTGACATATATAGATATAATATTCTCAGAAGGGATCTTAAGAAAAAAAAAATTCAGATATTTAGCATAATTTTAATTGATAGAACTTTTGGATTAATTTCATTTTTAATTTTATCAACCATATTTTTTATTTTAATAATTAAAAATTTTCTTTTTTTATTCTTATTATTTTTAATGCCACTTTTTATTATTATTTTAAATTTTACATTAAAAAAATACGATTACATTAGACTACAAATTATGAATCAACTTGAAATTAATGAAATTGTTTTTGCTATATTCTTTTCTATAATTAGTCAAATATTTTTAATTCTCAGTATTTATTCAGTTGTTTTTCTCTACGGATTTAACTTTGATTTCATTTATTCAGGATTTGTAATTAGTTTCTCATCAATTTTAAGTTTAATACCATTATCTCTTTTGGGCTTGTCAGCTACAGAATTATCAAGTTACACCCTATACAATTATTATGGTCTTGATTCAAATCAATCATTATTTTTAACTTTAAACCATTATTTCCTTAAATTTTTTTTTTCAATTATCGGTGTTTTCTTCTTTTTAAAGGATAATTTTTTAAGCAAATAAGTATTTAAAAATCGAAAAGTTTAACTATTCTTTATTAACGCAAATATTGAAACTCCAAAAAAAGGTTTAATTAATCTGGCAGAAAAAACATCAAATATAAAAACTTTTTTTAAA
>MDTE01068850.1_pt1 | contig 33001 bp, 25 predicted proteins | sample 811231 | NCBI WGS metagenome assembly MDTE01 (sample SAMN05326651, study PRJNA326480) | marine metagenome | isolation source: seawater | place: Indian Ocean: Red Sea | collected 2010
AGATTAATGTTATCAAAATATTAAACAAGACCGAAATAAGTATAAACCATGTCCATGCCAAACCTATTTGTTTCAGATAAAAAACAATCAAAAGACTAGACAGCAGGCCTGCAATCAAACTAATCGTATTAAGGTTTTGTTCCAACTTACTCAGCAGAAAAAGTCCTAATAGTCCTCCATAAGTAAAGGAAGCAACCTGAAGACCTATGAGTACTATAGATGTATTGCTTTCATCAAAAAATAACGCAATTGTTATCAAAATCAGTCCCCATCCTAAACTGATTAACTTTGACTTTTTTAAGGATACAGATCCTCCAAGCCAATCATTAACAACAGAAGATGCAAGTGAATTGATTGATGAGCTTATTGTAGACATTGCAGCAGATAATACACCCGCAATTAAAATTCCTTTGACTCCTATTGGTAAATGATTAACTATAAAGGTTGGAAATTCACGATCTTTTTCAATCTCGACTCCATTAAAATAAATAAACATAAGTGAGCCAATTGTCAAGAAAATTGCGAACTGAAATAAAATAAAAAAACCACTCCCAATCATCGCCTTTTTCGCTGATGATAAATCCTTGGTTGAGATGACTCTTTGTACCATCATATAATCTGCGCCATGGGAAGCAAAGGATAAAAAGATTCCGCCAATCAAGGCATTAATAAAAAGAAATGGCTCACTGAAGACACTCCCCCTAATTTGGAAAAATTGCAACTTTTCAGCAGAAATTAAAAGTTCATAGAGTTGAATAACTGGCATATCAATAAATGAGAATAAATAATAAATGGAAATTAGTCCACCAACCAAGTACAAAATAAACTGGAAACCATCTACCCAGACAACTGCCCTTATACCGCCTAAAGAGGCATAGATTAGGGTGATTAAACCAATTGAAAGGACCGAAGCAGGTAATGACCATCCGGTCACAACTTGTACAATCACGCCCGTAGCCAAAAATCTGACTCCATCTGCAAGAACTCTTGTTAAAAAAAATACAAAAGAAGCAATTTTCTGAACCTTGGGACCAAATTTTCTGCCCAAAGTCTCATAAATAGATACAACACCATCTGAAAAATATGTGGGCAATAGAACTACTGAGACTAAAATTCGACCAACGATATATCCCAATGCCAACTGTAGAAACAACCAATTACTTTTATACGCTAAACCGGGAATACTAATGAAAGTGAGTACGGAAGTCTCAGTGGCCACTATAGAAAACATTGTGATCGGCCAGGGAATGCTTCTTCCTGCTAAAAAATAGTCTTCAGTAGTTCGGTTGTACCTTCCATGGTAAAGACCGAATATTGTCAGACCACAAAAAAATAGGAATACAATTCCGTAATCTAAAAAGCTTAACAAAATTTCAATTTATTTTTTTTCAATTGTTGTGGAGTCTAAAAAAGTACCTATCCATCTTTTTTTAATTTTTAGATTCGGATTTCTTTTTGTTATACCAAATGATTCGTATACAGAAGAGTGAATTTTTTGTCTCCACTCAAAATAATTTGGAGATTTTTTCTCTCTCCGCGGATGAACAGCATTTGTAAGTAATATCACAATTAACTCATAATCAGGATCAATCCAAAGAGAGGTCCCTGTATAACCATTATGCCCATAGCTGTTATCGCTAATATAAATCCCTCCAGATGCTTCACCAGAGGGGCTATCCCAGCCCAAGCATCTAGAACTAGAGGTATCTATAAGTGCTTTAGTTGTAAAATTTTGTAAAATACTTTTTTCAAATATTCTTTTATTACCATAAATACCACCTTGTAATACAGTTTGCGCAAAAACACCTAAATCTCTTGCAGAAGAGAATAGTCCTGCGTGGCCAGCTACACCACCTAGTTTATGTGCATTCTCATCGTGAACCTCACCATGTAAAAGACCATTCCTATAGCCGCTCACTACCTCAGTTGGGACAATGCGGCTTTTAAATTCAATTAAAGGGTTATAAAAGGTTGATTCCATACCTAAAGGTGCAAGTAAATATTTTTCAATATATTCATCAAGTTTTAACCCCGAAATATTTTCAACAACGTTCCCCAACAAAATTAGTCCCAAATCTGAATAAACTGTTCTGGCACCAGGTTGAAATAATAATTCTGTATCGATAATATCAAAAAAAATCTCTTGTTTACTAATATCTTGAAGATAATATTTTTTAAACGGAGGAAATCCGGCTGTATGCGTCAGTAAGTGTTTTACAGATATTTCTTTTTTCAATTCTGAGGACTTAATTTTTTTATTGGCAAGCTCGGGGATGATTTTTGCTATTTTTGTGTCCAACTTTAGTTTTTTATTTTGTACTAAGTGCAAAATTGCAGAGGTTGTAGAAACAATTTTTGTGATTGAAGCAATATCAAAAATGTCAGAGGGACTCATTTTTCTATGTTTATCATAAGTGTGATAGCCATTCGCTTTGTGAAAAAATACCTTTCCATTTCTTGCAGCGAGCAACACACTTCCTGGCCAAGCTGAATCTTCTACAGCTTTGTTTAGTAACTGTTCCAAATTTTTAATTTGTGCACCACCCTCAAATGGGGTTACCCATTTCAATTTTCCTCCTACCTCTTTTTTATTATTCTGCGCAAACCACAGAGGGTTTTTCTCAATCTCAATGCCATGGCTCCTGTCTGCAATTCCAGGTATGGTGATGGGTAACTTACCTGAAATTTTTTCTCTACCGGTCAATGCCATTACAAAGGCATTTTGCATGGTTCTACTCCCCTTCCAAGAACAAATATAATTCCCAATCTCAGGAAAAGCTTCAATCAAATAAGGGCTTCCGTAGCTATTAAGTAATAAATTTTTTGATTTTTGATTTAATGATTTAATAAACGATCTCTGCTGATTCGATAATGTAATCCTGTCTTTTCTAGATGAGGGATTGACAAATGCATTGATAATAATTTTTGCCCCAGCTGGTATTTGCGAAATAATTGATTTGAGCATAAAACTGTTATCACTTTCGTCAACCTGAAATGATTTTACATTTGCTCCCATATTGCGCAACGCTTTTGTTGTAATCGATTCACTGTGATCATTTGGATGATCATAAATATCAATTATATATAATTTTTGTTGTTTTTTTACTTTAAGTGGGAAAAAGTTTGAATTGTTCCTTACAAGTGTTAAAGATTTAGATGCAATTAAACTTGATATCGCTCTGAAAGAACTATCTCTTAGTGAAGATTGTGCGTTTTCAAGGCTGACAAATCGGTTATCATTCAATCCGATTTTTTCTTTCATTCTTAGGATCTTTAATGCAGATGAATTAATTCTCTCTTCTGATATTTCCCCATCAAGAACTGCTCTCTCTATGATATCAACAGAGCCGATAAAATCATCATTTTGAATGATAAGGTCACAACCAGCTTTTATTGATTCAATTAATGCGTAGGCATCTGAATAGTTATTTGTTATTCCGCCCATAGCCATTGCGTCAGTAACTACAATCCCCGTATAACCTAAACTATCTTTTAATATCTCCGTTACCCAGAATTTAGATAGTGTCGCTGGAATATCAGCGTTAAACTGGTAACCTGGCGCATTTACATGTGATATCATGACTGCATCAACTCCAGCTTCAATTGCGGCTTGGAAAGGCCTTAGCTCTGTTGACCATAGTCTTTTTTCATCACTCGGTATTCTAGCTAAACTTGAATGAGAATCAGTTTCTGTATCTCCATGTCCTGGGAAATGTTTTGCAGTGGCTAACATACCATAATCTTGAAGACCCTTTAAAAAAGATTTTCCAAATAACGACACTTGCTCAGGATCCTCCCCGAAAGATCTAGTATTAATTATAGGATTTTTAGGGTTGTTATTTACATCAACAACCGGTGCGAAATTTAAGTGTATGCCAACAGCCCTAGCTTCTGTAGCTACCATTTTACCTGCCTGATAGATCAAGTCTTGGTCTCCTGCAGCACCAAGAGCCATAAAGGGTGGTAATTCAGTCCCTTCCGAGTAGCGCTGATGTAGCCCATTCTCAATATCTGCATCCACAAGAATGGGTACTTTTGATTTTCTCTGAAGATCATTAAGAAGCGTTAGAGATGATCCTACATCTCCGTAGTAGATATGAATCCCTCCAATGCCTTCCTTAGCAATTATTTCATTTATTTCTGTCCATTTCTTATTTGAACTAGAAATAAATCGCATGTTCATCCTATAAACAAGCATCTGAGAGATTTTTTGTCTAAGGGTTAAATCCTTTAAAACTTGCATTGCCCAACTAGCATCATCAGAGTAATTATTACCGCAGCCAATAAATATTATTCCAAAAAGGATTAAAACTTTAAGCTGTAAAAAAAACTTTTTAATCATTTAGTTAAAATTACTTTGGTTTTAAGGTCCAAAAATGCTTTAAAATTGGTTCTCATAGGTTGTGATGAGTTTTTAATCATTTGGGGGAAAAAGATCGAATTGACATTATTTATTTAAATGGGGAAACACTATAGAACATTAAGCCATCAAACTTAGGTTTATTATCATCAAAAAGATAATCCATAAAAGATATTTTTACAGTCTTTAATGCTTCTTGAGAAGAATGAATAAGATCTTCTTTATCAATCAAGTACCCCTCATGTGCGATGACAATCCCTTGCTTAAAGAAACTTCGTTTTACAAAGGCTACTCCACAAATTGAGGGGATATTCCCCATTTTTATATCTAGGACATTTTGAATGGGAATGAAGGAGATCTTTTGTTTTTTTGTCCAACCTAAGTCAAGAAATTCCGTACCATCATTTTTTCGATTTAACTCAATGTTAATGGTTTCCAGCTTTGATGGTGTGACTAATAATTTAGTAATATCTTTTGTAGAGCTATTATTTAATATCCTATCTGAGGTATAATGCCAACGAGAACCATAACTAGGAATACTTTGCCCATTCTTATCTTTTTTATAGTGAATTTTTATCATATTACTTCTTGCTTCTTCCCAACTGTCACTTTGGGCAAACACTAATGAAGTCAAAACATGCACTGTACAATCAGAGGTATCCGATCTTAAAATTGGGTCTGAGTCAGGATCTTGTTCTTCACCTAACTTAAAGATTCCATAGGGAGTCCCAATCCTCCAAAAATTTATTGCTTTTAATCTTTGGTGAAAATCAGGGTATCTTTTCTTAAACATTGGTAAAAAGGTACTAAACTCCGAATCCGAGAGTTTCCATGGTTTTGGCAGAGATTTTATCCAATTGAAATCGGTCTCTAACGATTTTACACATCGAAATCCAGTATGACTAAGACCTGTATCTGGGCTTGAACGCATTCGCCTTGAAACTCTGTATCCACTACAATAGCTATCATTACACAAAAAAGAACCACCTCGCATAACTCTTTTTGTTACATACGGTTCACTGGGGTCAAAAGACTCAGATGGGCCAGTTGGATTGATCAATAAACCAACATCTTTTCTCATTGAATAAGATTGAAAGTGATATAAATCACTGCACCATTCCCAAACATTGCCTGCCATATCATAAAGATTATAACCATTTGGTATAAATGACATTACCGGAGCTGTACCATAAAACCCATCCTCAAGAGCATTTTCAAATGGGAATAGACCTTGCCAAAAATTTGATTTTCTTGAAGCAAGATTGGCGGGTACGTTTCCCCAAGGATATTTTGGTTTCTCTAAACCACCTCTTGCAGCCCATTCCCACTCAGCCTCTGTTGGTAACCTTTTACCAGACCACTCTGCATAAGCAACAGCATCCTCCCATGCAATATGTACTACAGGATGATCCATTATACTGGCAATATCACTTCCAGGACCATTGGGTTGCCTCCAATTAGCACCAATAGTCCATTTCCACCATCGGGATTCATCTGATAGTGGTACCGGGCCTTCAGTAGATTTAAAAACTAATGAACCAGCCTCTAAAGAGATTTTGGGAGGTTTTTCAGTGGTGGGAGGTAAATTCACTTTTATTTTTTCCCAATCAATATTTCTCTCAGCAACAGTGATATATCTTGTATCCTCAACGAACTTTAAAAATTGTTTGTTTGTCACCTCGTGCGCGTCCATATAAAAACTATCAACTTTCACCAGGTTGATAGGTGACTCATCGGGCCTTGAATCAGATCCTTCACTCCCCATTTCAAAAGACCCGCCTGGGACGAGGACCATTTTTCCATAGTTTTCAAATCTTGAGTTTTTGTTCAGACATCCTGCAACAAAAATCAAAATCGTTGATAAAAATATCCATCTAATAACATGTCCATCATTTGCATTCATCCTGAAAATTGCTAAAATGCGTGCTAATAGTAAACAACAAAAAAAGAAATATATAACTGAAACAGTACAACCAAATTGTCTCACCACCAAAAGATCCCAAAATTTTTCTTAATGAATATCTTTTTATATTTAAATCAAAAATAGATACCTATTATAATTTTAAATGAAAAATATAGAATACAGTTTAATAAATGATGGTTTCTGTATCTTACCAAAAATATTTTCATCTAAAATTATCGAATTAGCGAAAGAAGGTTTATGGGATGTTATACAAGGAAACTATGAGACCGGAGTTCCACCTGAGAACCGATTTTGGAATAAAGGAGATGACCCAAAAAAAATAATCAAAATAGATAAACCACATTTATGTAATAATAATATAAGAAGACTGATAACAAATTTTGATTTTGGGCAATATTTAGGACAAATTTTAGATGCAAGAACAATTCAAATCTGGCATTCACAATTAATTTGGAAACCACCAGGTGGAGGCGAAAAAGGTCACGCAGGATGGCATTGTGATAAACAATACTGGCCTTTTTGGGAACCGGGTAAGGTTTTTACTGCGTGGATTGCATTGAGTAACGTAACAGAAAATGCTGGCCCAGTAAGTTACATAGTTGGATCAAATCATTGGGATGATATATCTAACTTAGATTTCTTTGATAAAAATTTGGTTGCTCAAGGCCGTTTGCTGGATAAAAAACACCCTAATAGAACAATGGTAAATGCAAATATAGAACGCGGACAGGTAATTGTTCACTCATCTAAAGTTTATCACTGTTCCGGTGCAAATAAGAGTAAAAGACCAAGAATTGGTATGGTAGTGCATTTTTGTACCGATGAAGCATTACGGAAGCCAGTATCTGGTGATCTGAGAAATTATTTGAATCAAATGGATGATGAAACAGTTTGTCCCACTATTTACAAATGCTAGCCTCCACAAAACATAAATTCAATTGAAAAATAAATTAATTCAACACCTTAACAAGGGATGGGAGTTTAAGGCACCAAAAAAAAACAAATGGTACCCTGCCAACGTCCCTGGCCAAGTCCATCTTGATTTAATCAAAAATAAAATGATTGAAGACCCATTCAAAGGCTCTAATGAAAAAATGCTACAATGGATAGGTTTAACTGATTGGGAATATAGATTATACTTCAAAATTTCCAAAAATCTCAAAAATAGAGATACTATTTACATTTGCTTTGATGGAATAGATACTTATGCAACAATATTTTTAAATAAAAAAATTATTTTAAAAACTGATAATATGTTCTTCCCGTGGAAAAAAGAAATTTCAAATATTTTAAAAAATAGTAAAAATGAATTGATAATTAAATTTCGATCGCCAATAAATGAAGTAAAATCAATTCTCTCTAAAAATAAATATACTCTACCAGCCATCAACGATCAGGCAGAGGGAACGAGCCCATATACAAGAAAAGCCCCATATCATTTTGGGTGGGACTGGGGCCCCTGCCTTGTAACCTCTGGTATTTGGAAAAAAGTTTATGTTTTTGGATATAATGTCTGGAAAATTGATTCAGTAAGCCTTTGTCAAAAAACAGTTTCAAAAACGTTTGCAACACTTAGACTTGACTGTACTGTACACTCCAATATTAATAGTATTGGAAATTTATCTATTTCCGAGACCGAGTACGATATAAATGAAACTTATATCGTCAAATTAACGAAAGGACTAAATCAATTTAGGCAATATATAAAAATAGATGACCCCAAGCTTTGGTGGCCAAAGGGATTTGGTGAGCAAAATTTATATAATTTTATAATAACTTTGAACACAAGTAATTATTCTGAATCGGTCAAAAAAAGAATTGGTATCAGGGATTTAACAATAAAACGGGAAAAAGATGAGGATGGACGCAGCTTTGAAATACATATAAACAAAACCCCGATATTTTCAAAAGGTGCGAATTGGATCCCAGCAGATTCATTTACAACTAGAATAACCAAAAAAAAATATCGACTTTTACTTGAGTCAGTAATTTGCAGTAATATGAACACATTGAGAGTTTGGGGCGGGGGTGTTTATGAACCAGATTATTTCTATGAACTTTGCGATGAACTTGGAATTTTAGTTTGGCAGGACTTCATGTTTGCATGCTCACTATATCCTGCAAATAAAAAGTTTCTCAATTCTGTAGAAAAGGAAGTAACCTTTCAAATAAATCGATTAAAACATCATCCTTGCATCATCTTGTGGTGCGGAAATAACGAAGTTGCTTCTGCTTGGCTTGGATGGGGATGGAATGAAAAATTTCCTCAATCAGTTTGGTATAAGGATTATAAAATACTTTTCCATCAAATAATAAAAAAATCGTGCGCTGAACTTGACCCTAGTAGACTCTATTGGCCCAGTTCTCCGGGTCATAGCTTAAAAATGCCAACGAGGGATCAGGTGCTTGGTAGCGGAGATTATCACTATTGGGGTGTCTGGCACGGTGGCGAAGATTTTAGCGCTTTTAGAAAAAATATTGGAAGATTTATGTCTGAGTTTGGAATGCAATCTTTTCCTGAGCCAAAAACTGTAAAAACTTTTGCGCAGGGAAAAGACTTTCACGCTACTTCTAAAGTTTTCCTTTCCCATCAGAGAGCTTCCCTGGGTAATGGTAATGTTACAAAATATATTGATCTATATTATTCCAAGCCAAAAGATTTCAAATCCTATCTAATTCAAAGTCAAATAATGCAAGCCAAAGCAATTAAGAATGCCGTAGAATCACACCGATCAAATATGCCTTTTTGCATGGGATCGCTATTTTGGCAACTGAACGACTGTTGGCCAGGCGCATCCTGGTCTAGCATTGATTATTTTGGGAATTGGAAGGCACTGAATTACGCCGCTAAAAGATTCTTCAATCCCATTTTACTGAGTTTCCTCGATGAAAAAAACACAATCAAAGTTTATTTAACAAACGACTTTCCCAATCGCCCTGAAGCCAAATTTTCTCTTTATCTAATGAATTTTAATGGCAATAAAATTGAAAAATTTTCAGAAAAAATTATTTTACCCTCTTCTTCTTCTTCCAAAATATCAGAATTTCAGATTGATCACTTGACAAAAACTCTTGATAAAACCTCTATGTTTCTGGAGGGGAATATCAAGATAAAAAATAAATGTATAACAAAGAACCAGTATTATTTTGTAAAACCAAAATATCTTAACTTATCCGATCCTAGACTAGACTTAAAATTTGAACTAAAAAAAAATAGGTATTTCCTAAAGATCAAAGCTGAAACGTTTTCGCATGAAACACATATATTGTGCCAAAATTTGCATGGTTATTTCAGTGATAATTATTTTAACATAAATCCCGGCAAGAGTAAATTGATAGAGTTCTTTCCAATTAAAAAATCAAAAAAGAAACCTATTTTTTACGCAAATAGTTTGTTTGGTTTACGTGCCCGTTGATATACATGACCGAAAAAATCAAAAATAGAACAATGAATGATGATTGAAAAATTAGGAGATCTTATTATTGCAGGTTTTAGAGGTGCTAAAATAAATAATAGTACTAAAATCCAACACTGGATTAACGAATATGGTTTATCTGGAGTAATTCTTTATGACATCGATTTAGAACTAAATAAACCTGGAACAAGAAATATCAAGTCTGAAAAACAATTAAGAGAATTAATTTCATCCTTAAAAAATAAATCAACAAATTCTTTACTAATTGCAATTGATCAGGAGGGTGGGCAAGTCAATAGGTTAAAATCTGAGTATGGTTTTCCAAAATTTATATCTTGGAAAGATGTAGGACTTGAGGACAGTTTTCACTTTACTAAATCATATTCTAAGAGACTGGCAAATGTACTTTATGACTTAGGAATTAATTTAAATTTTGCTCCGGTGCTTGATATAGATGGTGGGAAAAGTTCATTCATTGGCAATCAGAAAAGAGCGCTTTCTTCTGATTATAATAAAATTATCAGTCATTCTATTATTTTTATTAATGAATTGAGGAAGAAAGGTATAATGTGTTGCGGAAAACATTTCCCCGGCCAAGGCTCCGCCAACGGTGATACCCACGAAGGTGTTGTAGATACAACGAAAACATGGAATAAATTTGAATTAGAGCCTTACCGACAACTCATAAACAATCAAGAACTTGATTCAATAATTGTTGCCCACACATACAATAAAAATATTGATGATAGATTACCTGCATCAATGTCAAAAAAAACTGTCTCAGGCTTGCTTAGGGACCAGCTTGGTTTCGATGGATTAATTATCTGTGATGACCCTAGTATGAAAGCTATCTCATCTAAATACGATCTGAAAACATGTTTAAAGCAAATGTTAGAAGCTGGCATTGATATGTTTATCCTTGGAAATAATATAAAATATGATGATGAACTAATTCCATCAGCTATAAAATGCCTCAAGGAATTACTTTCTAATAATGAAATTAGCGAGCAGAGAATTGATGATTCATTGAGGAAAATTAATACATTCCGTTTAAAACAAAAAAAGATCTTTGAAAGTTAAAAAATATATCGGTATCGATGGTGGCGCATCAAAAATACTGGTCCAGGAAATTCTCATTTCAAACAAAGAGAATCTCGCATTTTATGGAGATTATCAAAATGAAGTTTGCTATAGTGATTTTTCAGGATGGAACAAACATTTTGAACCCTTACCCATAAAAAAGCAACAGCTTTTTTCGCAAAAGAAAAAAATTGAATTATCAGAACCAGAAAAGAATCAAGGTGTTGTCATAATAAAAGCTATCAAATATTGTTATGATCAAGCCAAAAGAAATTTGAAAGGTATTTCTGGAATAGGATTCTGTTTTCCAGGTGTTAAGACAAAAACAAAAAGGGGAACATTAATTATGAAGAATGGGCCAAGAATTCCTGAGTTGTGCAATGAACTAAAATCTAGAGGAATACCAATAACCAAAATTTTCAATGATTCAGAGTCTTGCATTCTTGGCGAATTGTACAGTGGAGATGGTAAGTTGCGCAATATTGGTAATGCAATTTATATTGGAGGAGGAACAGGAATAGCAGATGGGTTAATTTTGAACAATAAAATATTAGATTTAAGTGATCAAAATGCACCTTTAAAATCTTGGGAATTAACATTGAATTCAGGTCTATCTGTAGAAGATTGTTTAGCTCCAGGAATGATTACAAAAAGATTCAATAGGTTACAGAGTAATAACCCTATTTTTTCCTTAGAAGAGGTTATCAATTACGCAGAGGAAGGGCATAAAATAGCTAATCAATTGCTAAAGTCTGCGCTAGATGCTTTAGAATTATTAGTTGAGGAAAGACAAAAATATATATTTACAAAAACTGGTGAATCATTGTTAAAGATAGTTATCGGTCAGAGACTTGCTATAGCATTAGGTTTAAGGAACGAAAAAAATATTTTTATGGAAAAAATAAGAACTACTTTTGGCAACAATCTAAAATTCTCCCTTTCATCAGACAGGAGAACAGCTGCGTTAGGAGCTGCTTGGTCAAAATCATGCTCATAAAAGGAAATATTCCTCAATCAGAGCCAATAATATTAGCTGGAATTATTTTACCTAAGGATAATCAAAAAAAAATATCTATAAAACTCTCCAACCCAAAAGCCTTCAGTTTAAAAACTGACGAATTGGAAAATATTAATTGTGAACATGAATACCTGATAAAAGTTAAAAATGGTAAAATTTTATTTAATGTGACGCACGCATCGAAAATTTGTTTTGTACCTAAAAAACATAATCAGGATGAATATATTTTAGTAGACTCTGTTCCTGCAGGAAGAGGGTTTCATTGGTCAAAAAATATTAAGGTTAAATTGCAAGGTGAATTGATTATTAAAACTATTAATAATTATCTATTTATTATTAATAAACTTCCTATTGAAAGTTACCTGATGTGCGTGGCAACATCTGAAATGGGTCCTGAGTGCCCATCAGCACTCTTGGAATCACAAACAATTGCAGCACGCTCATGGCTTCTAGCTGCTGATGAGCAAAAACATAAAGATCTTAAAATTGACGTTTGTAACGATGATTGTTGCCAAAGATATCAAGGGATAAACAATTTAACAGATGCTGCTAAAATTGCTACCAATTCAACTCGAGGGATGGTAATTATTCATTATCACTCGATCTGCGATGCCAGATATTCAAAATCTTGCGGGGGGATAACCGAAAACAATGAAAATGTATGGCCTGAATTGCCAAAACCTTATCTCCGCTCAGTGCAAGACTCTGAAGGAGTCCCTATGCCTTCCTTAAAAAACTCTATCGGGCAGAAATCTTGGTTTTTATCATCACCGTCATGCTTCTGTGGACCAAATTTTGTTCCTGGGGACAAATTAATCACCTACCTTGGAAGTGTGGATAGTAACGAATTATATTTCCGGTGGAGTCTTTCGATCTCGCAAAGTGAGCTGATAGATTCCGTGAATGAGAAAACAAGAAATTCATATGATTATATCCACTCCCTAATCCCATTAAAGAGAGGAATGTCAGGACGAATAACTCAGTTAAAAATTGAGTATATGAAAGATAACAACCTTGGTGAGCACATATTAGAATCTGAATATGAAATTCGCAGAGTACTTCATAAGGATTTTCTATTTAGCTCAGCATTCGTTATTCAAGTAGAATTTCAAGGCGGGCCACATCCTGAAAAGTTTAATTTATCAGGGGGCGGTTGGGGCCATGGCGTTGGGCTCTGTCAGATTGGAGCATTAGGTATGGCACTTTCTGGGAAAAACTCAACTCAAATTTTGAACCATTACTACAGCTCAATTGAGATAAGGAAATTATATGACTGAATCTGTTAATCTACATTGGCTGGATTGGGCAATAATATTAACATATATTATTTTTGCTCTAGGAGTGGGTATTTATTTCTCAAAAAGAGCTGCTGGAAGTACGTCAGAGTATTTTCTTTCTGGCAGATCTTTGCCATGGTGGATTGTGGGTACATCAATGGTGGCAACTACCTTTGCTGCCGATACACCGCTGGCTATAACAGAGTTCATAAGGGGGCAGGGCATTTGGCAAAATTGGTTCTGGTGGAATTTATTAATGGGACATCTTCTTGGTGCTTTTCTTTTTTCACGGCTATGGCGCAGAGCTGAGGTATTAACTGACAATGAACTTCTCGAAATCCGATATACTGGAAAACCAGCAATGTTCCTCAGAGCCTTTAAAGCTGGTTATTTTGCAATTTTATATAATTTTATTGTGATGGGGTGGGTAATTAATGCAATGGCATCGATTATGTCAGTAATGTTAAACATGGATAAATGGACAGCTGTTTGGCTATGCGTTATTATTGCACTTATTTATGCTATTTTATCTGGTTTTTGGGGAGTAGTTATAACTGATTTAATTCAATTTATGATTGCAATTTTTGGTTCAGTAGCTCTAGCGATAATATCTTTAGAATATGTTGGAGGAATGCAGACTTTACTTCCTAAACTAAACAATTTAATTGATTCGAAAATTTTAAATTCAGATACCCTAAGCTTTATACCTCCTTCGCCCCATGAAAATTTTTTTTCTTTTGGGTTCTGGGAATCTCCGTTTTCTAAATTTTTAGTATTTGTTACAATCATGTGGTGGAGTCATCATGGGACTGATGGTGGCGGGTATCTTATTCAAAGAATGTCATCAGCTAAAAATGAGCGTCACGCATTCCTGGCTACCCTTTGGTTCAACCTAGCCCATTATGCTTTGAGAGTATGGCCTTGGATTATTGTCGCTTTAGTTTCTATTGTACTCTTCCCTATTATTCCTGAAACACATTCAGAACTAGGTACTAAAGCTGGGTATCCATTAGTTATGAACAAATTATTAGGGCCAGGGTTAAAAGGTTTGCTTGTTGTATCTTTTTTAGCAGCATTCATGTCGACAATCGATACACACCTTAACTGGGGCGCGTCCTATTTGATAAACGACATTTACAAACGTTTTTTTAAACCAAATGAATCAGAAAAACATTATGTTATTGCAAGTAAAATTTTCACAATTATTTTGATGATACTGGCTGCGTTTACAGCATTAAAAATGCAAAGTATTTCAAAAGCTTGGGAGTTTATATTTTCTATGGGAGCAGGTATTGGCCTCGTGCTAATATTGCGCTGGTTTTGGTGGCGTGTGAATGCATGGAGTGAAATTGCTGCATTATCCACTTCCATTATTATCACTATCATTTTAGAAATAGTTTCATACTTTCAAGTAATAAATGCTGGCGGCGATTATTCGCTTTTTGGGACAGCACCTAATCTTTTCGGTATTAATTTTCAGGTTCATCATAAATTGTTGCTCATTGTTCCAATAGCAATATTTTCATGGTTAGTTGTTACTTTTATTACTAAACCGGAACCATACGATACCCTTTTTAAATTTTACTCACTAGTTCAGCCAGGAGGTTGGTGGGGTAGCATTGCTAACGACTTCGAACACACAATGACCCCTGTAACAAAAGGATTTGTTTTGAACTGGATTTCTGGTATTATAATGATTTACGGCTTCACATTTGGGATTGGGAGTTTGATCTTTATGAGATATAGTCAAGCAGTTTTACTGCTTGGATTCTCCGCTATTGGAGTACTAATCGTTTGGAGAGGAATCAGAAATTAGAACCTAGATAATCTAAATAATTATTAACAACCACATTTATATAGATGAGAGATAATGAGTAATCCGCGCAGAATCTATGCAATAGATGTACTAAGAGGCATCACAATTTCATTGATGATCCTCGTAAATAATCCAGGAAGCTGGAGTTATGTTTATGGACCATTTCTTCATGCAAAATGGCATGGTTGTACTTTAACAGATTTAGTTTTTCCTTTTTTTCTATTTCTAGTTGGTGCTTCAATGCGATTTTCCTTTGTCAGGTGGCATGACTTTGCTTCTAAAAAGTTTTATCAGCATGTTTTTTGGAGAACTCTATCAATTTTTACTGTAGGCCTTTTATTGAATGCATATCCATTTGTAAAACAGGACTGGGATTGGTCTAACTTTCGATTCATGGGTGTTCTTCAACGTATTGCGCTCGCTTATGGAATCAGCGCCGTAATAATTATTCACAATGACTTACGCGATCTCATCAAAATCCTTTTTGGTATTCTATTATTTTATTGGGGTGCAATGTGGTTGGGTGATACAGGAAACCCTTATGGTTTAGAATCAAACCTAGTAAGGAAAATAGATATTTTTATCTTAGGCGAAAAACATTTATACAATGGGTTCGGTGTTCGATTTGATCCTGAAGGTCTTTTCAGTACATTAACGTCTGTATCGACTGTAATAATTGGCTATTTAATTGGGGGTATGCTCCATACAACGAAAAACTATCTGGATTGTGTTAAACGTACGATTAGTTTTGGTTTTATATTGATGATAATTGGATATTTCTGGGGTTATGTTTTCCCAATAAATAAAGCCCTATGGACCAGCTCATATGTATTACTCACTTCAGGTATTGCATCTATTTCTTTTGGAATTTTAATATTCCTCATCGATGTTAAGTCATGGAAAAAGCCATTTTGGTTTTTTGAGATTTTTGGCACAAACTCAATTTTTATTTTTGTTGCTTCGGGATTATGGGCAAAAACAATGCTATCAATAAAACTTCAATTAGATGGTAATCTTGTTAGCTCGTACAGTTACTTATACCAAACACTTTTCGTCCCCATCGCAGGAAAAATGAATGGCTCTCTGCTTTTTGCAGTGACCCATATTTTTGCTTTTTGGATATTACTCTATTGGATGCACAGAAAAAATATAAAAATAAAACTCTGATCGTAATGATATATGTATGCATAACATTAATGATAGGATTTGTATTTTCCCAGAATGAAACCAATCCTTATGCTGTAGTATTAGGAACATCACAAGATGGAGGCATTCCTCATGCCAATTGTCTAAAAAAATGTTGTAAGGATAAGTGGGAAGAGCCCAAAAAGATAAAAGTTTCTTGCCTAGGTATAGTTGATCCGATTTCAAAAAAAAGTTGGATTATTGATGCGACACCGGACTTTCCTGTTCAGCATCATATAATAACAAAAAAGCATGATTCAAATTTAGAAGGTATTTTTCTTACACATGCACAGATTGGACACTATACTGGACTAATACATTTGGGTAAAGAAGTCATGGGGGAATATGCGCTTCCAATTTTCGTTATGCCTAAGATGAAAATTTTCTTAGAAAAAAATGGTCCTTGGAACCAGCTTGTTTTCTTAAATAACATATACTTGGTCGAAATTAATAACTCCAAAGAAATCAAACTAAGTGATCAACTTTTTATTAGACCCATATCAGTACCGAATAGAAATGAATACTCTGAAACAGTGGGATATCAGATAATGGGTCCAAACAAAAGCTTACTTTTTATACCTGACATAGATAAATGGGAAAAATGGGATCAAGACATTATAATGAAAATTAAGCACGTCGACTATGCATTAGTGGATGGTACTTTTTTTTCAAAAGAAGAATTATCAGATTTCGATATAACTGAGGTTCATCATCCATTTATTGATCACAGTATGGAAAAATTCTCGATATTAAATACCGAAAATAGAAAAAAAATATATTTTATTCACTTAAATCACACTAACCCTGCAATATATAAATCAAGCTCAGCAACAAATATAATAAAATCAAAAAGATTTAATGTAGCCAGAGAAGATGATCTTTTTAGGTTATGAATAAAATATTCATAACCGGCGCTTCTTCTGGAATTGGGAAATCACTCGCATTTGCATATGCAAAGAGAAAATGTATAATCGGCCTATCAGCCAGGAGAATTAGTTTGCTTAATGAAGTCTATAAGAAATGTATTGCACTTGGAGGCTTTCCTTATGTATACGAGCTAGATGTGCAAAATTCAGAAAATTGCAGATTGGTCTCAAGACAATTTATCAAGGATGCAAATGGAGTTGATTGCGTGATCGCAAATGCCGGTATTGGTGGTGTTGATGATCTATTTTCAGGATCAAGCTATCACATAAATAACATTATTAAAACCAATCTAATTGGGGTAACAAATACTTTGATGCCCTTTATCCCCGAAATGAGAACAAAAAATAAAGGATTTTTAGTCTGTATCAGCTCTGTGGCAAGTTTCTTCCCATTACCATTACATGGTGGATACTCCAGTTCAAAAAGGGCTATCAGAATGATTTTTGATTCATGGAGGCCAATGTTAAAAAACTACAACATAAAAACTATTTGTATTTGCCCCGGTTTTATAGACACTGCTATGGTAAGCAGAAAAACAGGAATTTTGCCATTAAGATCACCAATTGATGCTGCCGAGAAATTTCTAGTTGCCATCAAAAAAGGAAAGATTAATTATGTTTATCCTTGGCAATATTATATATTAATTTTGATTGCTAACATTATTCCCAAATGGCTCTATGATTTTATAATAAAAAAAATGTTTCCTAAACCAATAACAAAAAAATTGAATAACTTATAAATATGAAAATAAAAACAATTACGTTCGATCATACAGGCATATTAGCTCTTAATGATTCTACCACAAATATCATTGCAATCATATTAGGCTCGTTATTGATTGCTGTAATGGCTCAATTTTCCATACCCATACCGTTTAGTCCAATCCCAATTACAGGTCAAACAATCGGTGTTGTCCTTGTAGGTGGACTTTTAGGTGCAAGACGAGGCTCGATGTCTGTTTTGATTTATTTGTTGGAAGGAGCACTCGGGCTTCCTGTTTTTGCCCAAATGAAAGCAGGAGTTAATGTTCTCGTTGGCCCAACAGCTGGCTACCTTTGGGGATTTGTATTATCAGCTTTATTAATTGGTTATCTCGCTGAAAAAGGATGGACTTTAAAACCAGTCACCAGTTTTTTATCTTGTTTTGCTGCTACAACATTGATTTTAATGTCTGGCACACTTTACCTCATAGTATTAAAAGTTGGTTTTAGTGAAGCTTTAACCATAGGTTTTTATCCATTTCTTATTGGTGATGTTGTGAAATCTACTATATCTGCTGCAGTAATTTATGGAGTTAGGAAACTTTAAACTTGACCTCATGCAAAAAGACTAATCAATTTCCTAAAGAGAACATAAAAATATCAATCAAAGAACAGTATATAAGTTGATTAAAAATAAATTAACTTATTTTTCATGAGAAGATTAGCTTCAATAGAAATTATAGAACCATTTATAAACCAATAGATTATATTTGAATACCATTAAAATTTGAGTAGTATTCCAAGATAATAAATTTATGAATTAGTAATTTTTAATTTAGCCATAAAAATATTGGCTTTATTGGATAAGGAAAAATTTTTAAACCCTGGTTTAGAAAATTTTCTTCATAAGATAGAATCAGCTTTTTGGGCCATTTCTATACACCTTGTCGTAACACCCCCCTCATCATGAGATGTAAATACTAAATTGACCTTACACCACCCCACCACCATATCTGGATGATGGTTTAATTCCTCAGCTTTTTCTGCTAATCGGTTAATATACCCTATACTTTCCATGTAAGAATCAAAGGTAATTGTTTTACTGATTGCTCCATTTTGATGTTTCCAACCATTCAATTCAATCAAAGCATCATCAATCTGCTCATCTGTTAAAAGACTCATTTCCTCCTCCATAGTTTTCATTTATTTTTCTTATTTCGTAAGTGACCCAAAAAATCGCGATTATGAAAGCAATGATTGCAGCTACTATCATCGCATACCAGTTCCACTCAACTGGCTTTAAAAGGTAAAAACTAAAGTAAATTCCTAGTGGGGCACTTACACCCAATACACGGATGATGGTTATCACTAATACCGGTAATCCTCTGCCTAACCCCTGCATCACACGTCCCGAGGTAATTGCGATTGCAACCAAGGGATAGACTAAACTTAAAAACCTCAAACATTTTACTGAAACACTTATTACTTCCTGGTCTTTAGTAAAAAAGGATGAAAAATATTCTGCAAAAAAATATATAAATGCTGATGACAACATCGTGATAACAAATGCACTAGAAATACCATATTTTATTACCTGATTAAGGGCAATTATTTTTTTCCCTCCATAGAACATCCCAACAAGCGTTGTCATCGCACCTGCTATTGCGAAAATAGGCAAAAATATTAACATATCTAGTCTTCCTGCTATTTGATAAGCCGCAACTGTTTGGGAAGAATAAAATATTAATATTTTATTAAAAATAGCCTGGCCGGCAGCCATTATAATCATTGATAAAGATGCTGGTAGACCAACTTTAATTATATCCCACAAAATTAATCTTGAAGCTTTAAAATCTTTTAGATTAAAAGTAATAAATGCATGCTGTTTTATAAAAAGCATAAAAACAAAAATCAAAAATACAGTAATTTGTGAGACAACTGTTGCAAATGCTGCACCTCTTACACCCATTCCAAAACCAATATTGCCATATTCTTTTAATTCGAAAATAAAAATTGGATCAAGTATAGTATTTAAAACTGTTCCAAGTCCAGCCACCATCATCGGAAATTTCATATCACCTTCTCCTGCGAGAATAGATCTAAAAAAACCTGAAAACACCATGAATGGTAACCCAAGTATTATCATTGATAGATAGTCCCACGCAATGATAAGTATATTTCCCTCTGCCCCCAAAAATAATAAAATATCTTTGCCATAAATAATTCCTAACAGAGTAAAAATACTAGCAATAAAAAAAGCTATTGCTAATGCATGCTCAGCAGTATTGTCGGCATTTTTTTTATCTTTTTTCCCTATGTATCGTGCTATTGAAGATGTAACTCCCGAGCCTAAACCCATTGTTAGTCCGAGCATCAGAAAAAAAATAGGCATATTAAATGCCACCCCAGCGATAGCATCACCGCCAAGATGTCCAATGAATAACATATCAACGAGATTGTAAAGCGTATGTATTCCCATACCAAACATAATTGGTATCGCCAGAGTCCAAAGTGCTTTTTGGGGGTTATCTAAAAATGATTCAAGGCGCGATTTGGAACTTGAACTAAAATCCATACTCAGTTTTGGTTATTTTTTAGAAAATATGTATTTAATTATACACTTCTAACAGAAGGGATGATCATCGGAACCTTTCTCAGAGATCTCTGGCTCAGATTTATTAAATATCTTTTTACCATTATTATTGGATATAGATTCTATGATAGAACTAATTACTGTTTTGCTTTTTATATTATTAAGAATTGTTATAACAAATATTGGAAATTCTTTCTCAGGCAAAATATTTTCCCATTCATCAAAAATATCTGTTTCATCAATAAATTTATCGACATCTGGATTATTTTTTAATTGGAGAGCTACTTCACTCTGCAATTTAAAAATTTTAGCATATAATTGTTTTTTCGAATATTTATTCGGCATCAAGAATCAAGAACGGCATCTTCATCTACAGAGTCAATTTGGTTGCCGGAAATATATTTATCGGCATATTGTCTATAAACACCAGATTTCACAAATAATTCAAAAATATCCTCATCGATATGATAATCATTTTTCATAAACCCCATTATTCGCATGGCTTGAGACAACCTTTTACCATCTTTGTAAGGACGATCTGCTGCAGTCAGTGCTTCATAAATATCTGCAATCGCCATAATTTTTGCCTGAACTGACATTTCATTCGCCTTTAATTTCTTTGGATAACCCGTTCCATCCAGTTTTTCATGGTGACCACCAGCAAATTCTGGTACGTTCTTTAATTGTTTGGGATAAGGTAATTGCTCTAACATTTCAATAGTGATGACAATATGGTCATTAATAATTTCCCTTTCCTCCGGCAATAGAGTGCCCTTGGCAATATTAAGATTTCTCACTTCTTCTTCGTTAAGTACAAACTGTTTTTTGCCATCTAAAATAATTATTTCTTTAGCAATTTCTTCAACCCTTTTTTGTTTTTCCGGTAGCATGAATTCACCTCCGATATTGCAAGATTGTAAAAATTTAAAATTATCATCAATTTGTTTTATCTTTTCATTATATTTTTTATCAGAATTTTTTGAGTCTTTACCATTTAATTGACTTTTTAGAAAAACAATTTCAGCATCTCTCTTTAAAATTTCCATTCGTGTTTTTATTAGCTCTATTCGATCAAAAATTGTTTCCAATTTAGTGCTTTTATCCACAATATGTGGTGGAGTTGCAACTTTTCCGCAATCATGTAACCACGCTGCAATATAAAGTTCATATCTTTCTTCTTCTGTCATTGAAAAATCTTTAAACTTGCCCTCTTTTATATTGTGCATGGCATCTGCCAACATCATCGTGATGATCGGCACACGTTCGCAATGACCTCCAGTATAGTTAGATTTTTTATCGATCGCCGTAGCAATAAGTTTGATAAAAGCCTCAAAAAGAGTTTTCAGTTCTTCGACAAGTCGTTTGTTCGTCAATGCGACAGCGCCTTGTGAACTTAAAGATTCGACCTGTTTTTGCATTGAATCGTCAAAGCTTATTACCTGATTTCTTTCATTTCTAGCATTTATAAGTTGCATCACTCCAATTATTTCATTTTCATGGTTTTTTAGCGGTACAGTAAGAAAAGATTTAGATCTATATTTATTTTTTTTGTCAAATGCCTTTGTACCAGAAAAATCAAAACCTTTTTTTGTTTCGTATGCATCTTTGATGTTTACTGTCTCACCTGTCAATGCAACATATGCAGAAACATTGCTATTGTTGGGCTTCCCATTTTTAAGATATAATTTTACAGGGTAGTATGGTATTTCCAATCCAGAAGTTCCGCCCATTCTTTGATTCATTGTATCATTACCTAAGATTTCGAAATTAAGATTTCCCTCTTTATTGATAGTATATAGTGTCCTACCATCTGCTCGAGTAATTCTAGTGGCTTCATCTAATATCATTTCAAATAATGCATCCGTATTTTTTTCAGTTGAGAGTGCCATTCCAATTTCACTTAGCCGATAGATTTGCTCTTGTAAATATTTAATTTTTTCTTTGTCTTTATTTTTTTGCATTTAAAATTTCAGATTAAACGTATATTAATTTGGAACTAAAGTTTACATGTGGCAAAATTAGATTAGGCAACGATAAATGACTATGGTTTAATTTCTGTTATGTCAGAGAAGTTTCAATCAAAAATTTTGAATCTAGAGTTAAATATTTCATCGGGGCACGTCAACGTAAATCAATTGACAGATCTTCTAAAAGACATCAATAAAAATAATAAAGAATTAAATGTTTACCATGCATTTCTTGAACTTGCCCATCTACCAGAAGTTACAATGAAAATTGCTTCAAGCAGTTCAATGAATATTTGGCTTAAAGAATTAATTGATATTATAAAAAAGTCGAATTATCATTTAGGAATTATGCTTAGGCAACGTGCCAAGAGATACCAAGATAAGACAGCCTTTCAAATACTAAAAGGGGATGATATTTATTGTTATAGTTACAATCAAATTTGGCACGATATAAATATGGTAGCAAAATCATTGATTTCACTTGAAGACAGTGAAAATTTATTAGTCGTGGGAATATTAACTCAAAATAAATACAGGGCAGCAATCCTAGATTTGGCATGCTTGTCTTTTGGAATTAGAGTAGTTCCAATTCCCTTAAATACTACTCCAAAAAATGTAGAGTACATTATAAAGAATTCAGATATCACAGATTTATTTATCGGTGGCAAAACAGCTAAAACTTTGTGGAATGGTATCAGGAAAAATTTAAATGTAAGACTATTCTCTTTTGACAATTTAGATCACATTAGAGAAAAAGTTTTCGATTGGGATTCTTTCATCGAGTTTGGAAAGAATCAAAATATAGGTGATCGCTTAAACCTTATACCTTGTGATTGGACTTGTACGGTTATGTACACTTCCGGCACCACAAATTATCCAAAAGGAATTTGCTTTAACCAAATTAATATTATTTCAAAACGCTTTTCGAGAGCACTCGCACTTCCTAAAGTCGGTTCTAATGATATATTCTTATCTTACCTTCCACTATTCCATACATTTGGTCGTTATTTTGAATTAATTGGAACTTTATACTGGGGTGCAACATATGTGTTTGCCGAATCACCCTCCTTTAATTCACTTTTAAAAGATTTTAAAAAGTCAAAACCTACTGTTTTCATTAGTATACCTAAACGCTGGATGCAACTTTACGAAACTTTGGAAGAGGAGGGAATTATTGATTCTTCTGATGGAAAATTAATACGATCAAAAATAATGGGACTTACAGGAGGAAATTTAAAATTAGGACTTTCTGCAGCGGGATATCTGGATCCGGACATTTTTAAATTCTTTCAGGATAATGGAATAAACTTGTTGAGTGGTTACGGTATGACTGAGGCAACAGGAGGAATTACAATGACACCTCCAGGAGACTATATTCCTTACTCTGTTGGCAAAGCCTTACCAGGTATCAAATTAAAACTTACAGAGGAAGGCGAATTGTGCATGAAAGGAGCATACGTATCCGATGGTTATTTTAAAGATAAAAAATCATTTGATTTTAAAAATGGTTGGTTTTTTAGCGGTGATATTTTTGAAGAAAAGAATGGTCATTATTTTATCCTTGATCGAAAAAAGGACATCTACAAAAATAGCAGAGGACAAACAATTGCTCCTCAAAAAATTGAAAATTTATTCCAGGATTTTGAGCTAGTAAATTCTGTTTTTTTAGTTGGCGACGGTAAAGAATACAATACAGTTTTAATTCATCCCAATTACAATAATGATATCATCAACTTAGAAAAAGCCAGCCTTCAAGAAATGAGAGATCTTTTTAGCTCAATAATCCTTTCTGTTAACACATTTTTGTCCCCATTTGAGAGAATTATTAATTATGCAATTATCGATCGAGATTTTTCTGAAGAAATGGGTGAGATAACATCAAAAAAGTCTTTAAAAAGGAAAAACATCATAGAAAATTTTTCTGAAATCATTCAACCAATGTATAAACGCAGTTATGTTCCCATACATTATGGTCCGAAAGAAATAAGAATACCTAATTGGTTATTGAGAGAGGTTGGCGCTTTAAGAACTGATGTTAAGTGGGATGGTAGTTTTATTACCTTCCAGCAAAAAGACATTGCTCTGAGGATGACTTGGGAAAATAATGATGTCACGATTGGGTCTTTCTATTACAACACCGAATTAGATACAATTGACCTTGAATCTATAATCAAATCGCCTGTTTTATGGCTTGGAAACACAGATTTTGTTGCTTTTGTAGGCGATTTGATTTTCCGCTTAAACGAAATAGATATTGTTTCTACCATAAATATCAAAAGAAAAATGATACCTTGGGGAAGGAAATCTTCAATGAATCAGTTTATTCAAAATGAAGATATTATGCTCCTCAGAATCCACAGTGTATTATGCCAATTCATTCAACATGAACATGATTTCTATGAAAACCTTATAGAAATCATTGATGATGATCAAGGTATTTGGACTAGTATAATATTAGATACGTTTTTAATTTATCAAGACCATCCAAAAATTGAGTTCCGGTTAAAATTAATTGAAGCATTAGGACCCTTGTTATCAGGTAGGTTTTTCGTTGATATTTTGATGAAAAATTACCGATTGTTTAAATCTAAAGAACCCGAAAAAGACTTCCCATTTAGTATAGCAAGAGCTAATGATGAGCATTACAAAGGGTTGATCTCATTCTTAAAAAATACACACGCTAAAATAGATAATATTGATAGAAACCAACTGCCATTTGTCCAAGAAATTTTGTTAATGATTTCAGAATTTGCCATAAATCATCCAACTAGTTACATCGGGGCTCGTTCGGAACTGGTCTGGTGGCAAATATCAGATGTACCAAAGCCATTATCCTCCACAGCCCAGAAAGCATTTTATGCCCTCTCAAAAGGTTTTAGAGATTGGATCGGGCCACCAACTTCTCTATCGATAGATAGAGTGACCGGGGCAGAAATTACTTGGCAAGAGGTCATTAAATTTGATGATAATGTCAATCGAGTTCATCAACAAAAAATTACAGAGGCAATTGTTAAAACATCTTTGATAAAAGAATCAATTTTTATTTTTTCAAAAAATATATTAATCCAATTAGATGACATAGCTTGCGATGGAATTTGGATCACCCACATTGGTTCAAGAAATAAAAAACATGTATTTAGGCTACTTATTAAAACCCTAACAATGGGGACCCATAATGTGGTTTTAAATTTAAATGATGGATTAGAAAGAGACTTCCTGGAAGAAGAAATCAAGTGGTTAATGATTATGGGATCGGGTTATAAAGATCAACCACTTGTTGAAAATTTTGGTGGCTATTGGCCAGAACATAATTTGTATACTGAAGAGTACATTACAGTTGAGACCTTGGATGTCTATTTAGAGATAAATAGAGATGATATTCAAGATATGAAGAAGTTGGATCGATGGCAAATGCGATGGCTACATTTTATATGGAATGGAGTACAGGCTTATCAAGAATTTTGGTTTAGAACAAATTTTAAATATGAGATCCACCCTCCAATTCCAGAAAATTTAACAATACCGCTACGTGATTATTCTAAAGGAACTAAGATCATATCCATATCCGCAAGAACAAAAACAGAATCAATCAGTCAACATTTCCTTGATTTATATTTAGAATACATAGTCAAAACAGAAAGAAAATTCCCGGGTCTAAAACACATGGCAAACTGGGAGGTAATTTTTACTGCAACAATACAAGCCCTGAAAGTTAAAAAAGGAATTGATATATTAGAAAAATTAAGGAATGAACTGAATAATATTGAAACTCGGAAAAAGTTTGAGCAAGCTAATTGCAACCAAAACAGGATTACAAATTTCTTAGAGGACTTGGATAATTTTGGAGTTTTAACAAAACCGTTAGTTTTTGCATCTTTGCGTTATAAAAGATGGCTTGACCTTAATGTTGGTGCAACCAAAAAAGCTCGAGCTTCCATTTTACAGGATCTTTACGAGGATTACCAATTAGACGAATTAATCGATGAATATCCAGAAACTCGAGTCCGTTTCTTTATGATGACATGTTTCCAAAATATGAATGAGGAACTTAGAAGTAATTTCCAAAAAATAATAAGGGGGTTAAGGAGAAACGAAATAAGCCCTTTCAACATCAAAAAACGTATTGATAAAATTGAAAAGGATACAAATGTTACCAATGAAGAAAAATTTTATTTAGCTAGAATGCTTTTCCCGCATGTAAATGCCGCAGACTATGTGGAACTTGTGTCAACAGTAACTGGAAATGAAAAAAAATTAAATCTAGTTTTCCGAACCAGAGGTAATGACGGACAAATTTATAAAATCAGACCACCATTTTTACCAAAGGAAATAGCTCGCTTTCATTCAATATTGTCTGATGAACTATTTGCTGGAAAATTTACAAGTAATCATGAATTTCTATTAATTTTTAATTCAAGAAATCGACTGGCAGGTGGACTATACTGGAAAAATCTAAAGTTAAACAGGGTTCACATCGAATGGGTTGCCATAAAAACCAATTTCCGTGGTTTATCACTAAGTCAAAGATTATTAGAAGATTATTATGAACGCATGCGGCAAAGAGGAATAAACACTATTACAGTAGGTTTTTATTTAGAAAATTTTTTTTATAAACAAGGCTTTGAAATCAATAAGCGATATGGAGGCTTGGTGAAAACTTTATGATTTATCTATTTTAGAAACATTTAATCTAAAAATAAAGCATCCAGTATATGACCACCCCAGTGACGGATACATACAGCCAAATTGGTAGTGTAATTCTGGCAATTTTTTTATGAGCTCTCAACTCTGAAATTAATGCTCGATAAAGAGTAAATAATGCTAACGGTATTATTAAAGCCGCGAGAATAACGTGGGTAATTAGTATAAAGTAATACATTACTGAAAAGTCTCCAGTATAACTTTTTGGACCACTTTTAAACCAGTGATAAATAACATATGATACCAAAAATAGTGTGGAGGTAACAAAAGATAAAGACATCACAAGGCGGTGACGATTCCTATGTTTCTTTTTTATCTGGATGTAACCATATACCAGTAGTAGAAAAGTGGTCCCATTCAAAAGAGCGTTTATGGTAGGCAGTATTGACACATCAATAGCTCCATCTAAGCCTTTGGGTCTAGGTCCGAGGATAAGAAATGCTACAATTAAACTAATAGAAATGGAAATCAAATAAATGAGCTTTATCCAAAATTTGTTGTCTTTTTTCATTATGATACTAATGAGTCTACTATGATTATGGTGAGAAGGGTGGGAAGATAAAAAACTGATGCCTTCAGTAATAATTTTGCATTTTCAAATGAATAGTTTTTTAGTAATGGAAGACTTGAAAGTAAATAAAAAACCCCTAGCAGAAATGCACCCCAAAAATAAATTTCCCCTAGTAACCCCATTGAAAAAGGCATTAACGATACAGGTATCAAAAGTAATGCATGCCATATGATTTGCCTGTTAGTTCTTTTCCCATCGCTTTCTATGGCAGGAAGCATTTTTAATTTTGCTTTTTTGTAATCATCCTTGCAGATAAAGGCAATTGCAAAAAAATGAGGATGCTGCCACAAAAAAAGAATAGCAAATAAAACCCAAGCTTCTGGATCCAGTTTTCCCGATGCTGCCACCCAGCCACCAACAGGCGGTAAGGATCCTGGTATGGCGCCAATGGAGGTATTTAACCAAGTGATTCGCTTGAGGGGTGTATAGACGAAAAGATATAAAAATGTTGTTAAAATAGCTAATATTGCAGTCAACTTGTTTACGAAAAGAAACAAGACCAGTGTTCCAACAATCGTTAAAAGAACTCCATAAGCTCTTGCATTTTTTGATGACACTAAACCTAATTGAATTGGTCGCGAAGCTGTACGATCCATCATTAAATCTGTTTTTTGCTCAGCAAAATGATTTAATGCGCCAGCTCCTCCAGATACGAGGAAGGATCCCAAAAGCGTCAAAATTAACGTATTTTTCTCAAAAACTCCATGACCATGGGAGCCTAAATAATACCCTAGTGCAGTAGAAATAATAATCATTACTGTAATACTTGGTTTCATTAATTCTATATACGCTCCAGCTATTGATGTCGCAGGAGATGGTTTACGCTTCATCAGTTACCCTGCTTATCTTAACAAAACGATTTAGATCTTTTTGAATATTTAACATCTCTTGTCTATCAGTACCATCGTAATATTTTCTGATCTGGCCCTTGTGATCAATTAATACGAATTTAATGGCGTGTCCTTCTGGAAGATTTCTCGAAAAAAGCAAAAAACCATCTTCACAAATCGACTTGATAGATTCTATTTCTCCAGTTAAAAAATGCCACCGGTCGTCGTTTACACCATAAGCTAAAGAATATTCCAGAAGAGCGATTTCAGTGTCACGATCGGGATCTACTGTGATGGATACAAACTGTACCTCAGGATTAGAACTATTTCCCTCATACAATGACTTCATATTATTTGACATCATGGGACATGGGCCTAAACAATTGGTGAAAATAAAATCTAATATAGTGACTTTTCCGAGAAAATTTTGATCTGTAAAAGTGATTCCATTTTGGTTAGTAAGTGACAAAGAGGGAACATCCTTTATAACGGGAATTTGATTTTCAAGACTTTTAATATCTGCAATCCAGTACAAAATTGAAAAAAAAAGGAAAATTAGTATAAATAATGGTACTTTGCTTTTTTTTGTCTTAATCAATGTTAAAATATTTTTAAGTTTGACACTCTAAAATTATAGAAATATACCAATATGTTTTCGAAAGTTTTTTTGTTTATCAAAATCATGCTTAACAAATTATTCCAAAGTTATGGTGACAGTAACCCATTTCCTCTTACTTTCACCAAAATTGCAATGGTGATTTTATGGCTCTAAATAGAATCAGCCCAGGATCAAAGTGTACAATAATTGAAACAGGGGAAAAAGGAATTATAAAGAAGATATTTTTTTACCCAACTAAGTTTGAAATCGAATTTGCTGACGGCAGTATCGAGCATCATACTTCAAAAGATATCAAAATAACCGGAATCAAACAAGATTTCGCTATCCTCAAAAAACCGGAAATACCTGATGACGGTATAGGAGAAATGTGGTCAGAGTTTTCCTCATTTGAAAGTCGCAGTGTTGTAAAACATCATTTCTCAACCACCAAACCTATAATGTGGGAAATGTTAACAAGCTTAAATTTGTACAACATATGGTTCTACGGTATCCAGAGATCACTCCCACTTCTTGAAATGGAAAGATACGTTCACAAATATTCCTTTTCAAAAATGAAAATTGAGCCAGGTGCATTTTTTAAAATTAGACCGATGACTATCGCGCCTTGGTTCAAATGCAGGATTATGACTGTGGAAAAAGAAAAAAAATTTGGATTTACTTTTAAAACAAATCCATTCAATGAAGAATACGTTCAATTCAAAATAGACGATGCGAGTAGAGGCATATGGTTAACATGTACAAGAACCTCAAAAGGTATCTTTTCTCTGCTTTCACAGTTTAATTGGGATAATAAATCTAAGATACTTCAGGAATTAGATAGAGTTGTTCCAAGAACTTTCGAAAATACTAGTTTTACGCAAGAAGTTGAGCAGGAGACATCCGATCGCGGTGGTTTTGATAATCTATCTAAAGAGGAAATAGTTGCCTATCTGGTAAATAAAGGCATGGATGGAGACATGGACGTTGTAAATGCCCACGAAGATAAGGTTGCTCGCGGAAAAGCTAAAGCCATGATAGTAAAAATTAAAAGAGGTGCTGCCGAAAAACCAAAAATGCCTGAAATTTCTGGTTCTCCTCAAAATGATAATAATTTAAAAACTGAAACCAAAGAAGAGATAATGACTAGACTTATACCACTCGGATTAGATGGTAATATGGATGAAATAAACGCGCTTGAGGATAGAGTCCTCCGTGGTAAAATTAAAGCTGCAATTGTCAGAGCAAAAAGAGATAAAAAATAACTGTGTCAGATAATCAAAAATCAGTGTTAACAAAAACGCAAGTAATATCAATGATAGCTTGCACTATCCTTTTGGTTATTTATGTAACCTTAGTAACATGGGTTCTGTAATTAAATGGATTGGCTGACTCTTGATTGGTTGATGAAAAATTTAGAATGGGCTGTGGCCATTCTTTTGATTGGATGTGTAATTCTATTTTTTTTCCCTGTCTTACTTGGCTGGCAATTGAAACAAGATGAGAAAAAAAAACAATTGAAAACCAAATGATTCAAAATGGAAACAATCCCGTTTATCAGTATTCTCGTTCTAATGTTCTCTCTGATTATTGTTGGGGAGATCATAAAACTAAAAAAGGAGGTTCGAAGACTTTCAAAAGCGTATAATGTTCTAAAAGCAAAAAAATTGAAAAATGAATTAAAATAACGATCCTTATTAATTTTCATTTTTGATTTTGAACCTTAGCCCCTAACGTAAATAAATTATAGTCTTGTATTATCGACATTATGGAAAAAAACATGCAAACACCGACTGAATTGGGTAAATCGGACTCCAGCCGAATTTATACACTATTTTACTCATTTTTTTTAGTTCCATTTATGATAGCGATTTTCGGAGCTATATTTTTTCTTTTATTCCGATTCATAACATTTGAAACCAATGACGCATCAGAGCTGTTAAACCAAGTTAAAATCGGCTCTGCCACCAAAAGATGGCAATCTGCTTTTGAACTCTCAAAAGTCCTTAATAATCCGAAAACTGTTCCAGATGATCTTACGTTTAAGAATCAAATGATATCAGCATACAAACATTCAATAAATGATGATCCTTTAGTTCGTGCTTATCTTGCTATTGCTATGGGAGCAACAGGAGATAATTATTATTCTGAAAACCTAATTGAAGGGCTTACAGATGACTCCCGAGAATCCCGATTGGCTGCGATTCAAGCGGTGGGTATGGTAAAAGCAAAATCAGCAGTTACCACGTTATCAAAAATAGTAAAAAACTCAGATTATAGTGATGAGAGGCTGGCAGCTACAATGTCCCTAGGATTCATTGGTGATATAGAGACTATTCCAGTTCTGACTGAATTACTCGAAGATGAGGAACCAAACATAAGATGGGATGCAGCTATAGGACTTGCAAAGATGGGTGAAAAATCTTCAATACCAATTATTGAAAACTTAATGGATCGAAACTATCTTATGACTTTTCCAGAGTTAGATTATAATGAGATTAACAAGGTAATTTTAGTAGCGATAGAAACTACAGCATTAATAAAAGATAGTCGTTTCAAATCAAAATTAATTCTTCTAGCGGAGTCTGATGAAAATCTCACTGTTCGCGATGCAGCTATAAAAACCTTAAAAACATCATATGATAGGGTAATTTAACTTATGTCTGAAAAAAAAATAGTGCCAAATGCCTCTGTTGGATCCTCAGCAGAGAACTCATTTAAAAGTCCTGAGGTAACGAGAAGAGGATTTTTTAGCTGGTTATCGTTAGGATGGGTAGCATACATCGGTGTGACTGGGGGGTTTTTCACAATGATCGCTCGTTTTTTGTTCCCAAATGTACTATTTGAACCACCACAAACATTTAAAATTGGCTTTCCAGAAGACTTTTCTCGTAACAGTGTTGACATAAAATATAAAAAAGAATATAATGCCTGGATTGTCCGTGATGAAGAGTCAATTTTTGCTCTCTCCACTGTTTGCACACATTTGGGATGTACTCCAAACTGGTTGCCTGTTGAATCAAAATTTAAATGCCCATGTCATGGGAGTGGATTCAGGATGACAGGCATTCATTTTGAAGGGCCAGCCCCAAGACCTCTAGAGAGATTCAAAGTTAGTTTAGCTAGCGATGGACAGATTTTGGTCGACAAAACTAAAAGCTACAAATGGGAAAAAGGAGAGTGGGACAATCCTGACTCATTTTTAAAAGTTTAATTACGTAACAAATGAGCGTAAATCTAAAAAATGAAAGATAAAAAAGAAAATAAATCCATTTTAGAAACTTTGGGGAATTCCCAAATTTGGAAGTCAATTATCCGTTCTGGAATTCCCCACACCAGACGACAAAGAATGCATGCAGTGCTTGGTAGCGTTTTCCTACACCTCCACCCAGCTCGGCTACCGAAACATGCAGTAAAAGTTGGCTACACATGGTGTATGGGGGGACTATCATTCTTTTTGTTTGTAAACTTGACTATAACAGGAATATTGCTCATGTTTTATTATAGGCCTACCGTAGAGTATGCTTATACGGATATCATTGATCTCACCGAGCAAGTACCCTTAGGTATTATGAGAGAGTTGCATCGATGGGCTGCTCATGCGATGGTTTTAGTTGTTTGGCTACATATGTTGCGAGTATTCATGACCGGATCATACAAACCACCAAGAGAATTTAACTGGGGTGTTGGAGTTTTGTTAATGACCTTGACAATGTTTTTATCATTCACCGGCTACCTATTACCGTGGGATCAACTTGCAATTTGGGCTGTTACAGTAGGGTCTAACATGGCAAGGGCGCACCCGTTCATTGGTCATGAGGGTCCTGGAGCTAGTTTACTTGCGATAGGAGATATCAATTTAGTACATATTGGATCTGATGTTCGATTTGCTCTAATTGGGGGTCGCTTTGTAGGAGAAGCAACATTACTCCGGTTCTACGTTATACACTGTATTGCAATACCGTTTATAATGATGATTTTTATGGCGGTTCACTTCTGGCGTATCAGAAAAGATGGTGGGATTTCAGGCCCATTATGAG
>MDTE01032063.1_pt1 | contig 32998 bp, 33 predicted proteins | sample 811231 | NCBI WGS metagenome assembly MDTE01 (sample SAMN05326651, study PRJNA326480) | marine metagenome | isolation source: seawater | place: Indian Ocean: Red Sea | collected 2010
ATACATTCGCCTAGCGCTGATTTAACCAAAATTGCGAGCGCTAAGTAAATGCAGCTAAACAGGGATTTTTTGCCCAGTCTAGCTGGGCTTTTTTTTATATGAGTGAAAAATTAGAAAATATTAAAAAATTAAATATTACTAAACCCCTGTTGCTAGATTGCAAACAGACTGTAAATAATTTTCCTTTGGCATATGAAACATATGGATCATTAAATGAAAATAAAGATAATGCTATTTTAGTTTTTCATGCACTAACTGGTGATCAATTTGTTAGTGGAACAAATCCTATAACCAAAAAAGAAGGATGGTGGATTACTGCAGTAGGGCCAGGCAAGGCCATTGATACGAACAAATATTTTGTAATTTGTGCAAATGTCATAGGGGGTTGTATGGGTTCTTGGGGTCCTAAAGAAATAAACAAAAAAACTAATGAGCCTTATGGACTAAAATTTCCTGTTATAACTATAAGAGATATCGTTAAAGCTCAAGAAACACTTCTTGACCATTTGGGAATAAAAAAATTACTTTGTGCTACAGGAGGTTCTATGGGGGGGATGCAAGCATTACAATTCTGCGCAACTTTTCCTAACAGAACTTTTTCTGCAATACCTATTGCTTGTAGCACAAGTCATAGTGCACAAAATATTGCATTAAATGAATTAGCAAGGCAAGCTGTAATGGCTGATCCACTATGGGACAATGGTGAGTATTTAAAAAAAAACACCCAACCTAAAAATGGATTAGCAGTTGCTAGAATGGTAGGTCACATAAGTTATTTATCAGAAAAAGGTATGCAGGAGAAATTTGGAAGAAAACTTCAGGAAAAAGCTGACTATGAATTTAGTTTTGATGCAGATTTTCAAGTTGAAAGTTACTTAAGACATCAGGGCTATACATTTGTTGAAAGATTTGATGCAAATTCAATTTTATATATTACAAGAGCAATGGATTATTTCGATTTATCTAGACAATTTAAAGGTGGACTTGTAGAGGCATTTAAAAATCAAAAAACTAAGTTTTTAGTAATATCCTTTTCATCAGATTGGCTTTACACAACTAAAGAAAATAAAGATACAGTTATAGCGCTTAATGCTGCAGGTGCAGATGTATCCTTTGCTGAAATCAAAACTGATAAGGGACATGACTCATTTTTAGTAAATGAGACAGAGTTTTTAAAAACTTTAAAAGGTTTTGTAGACTCTATGTATACAAAATTTAAAAATGAAAAAAGAATTTAAAGTAATAGCAGATTTATTACCAAAAGATATCAGGGTCTTGGATATTGGTTGTGGTGATGGATCTTTAATGAGTCTGCTCATTAAAGAAAAGAATATCGAAGCACGTGGCTTAGAAATCCAAGAAGAAAATATTAAAAAATGTATTTATAAAGGTCTTTCGGTTATTGAGGGTAATGCAGAAACGGAGCTGCATCAATTTCCAAATCAATCTTTTGATTATGTTATTTTAAGCCAAACACTTCAGGCCTTTTATGATCCAGAAAAAGTTTTAAAAGATTTATTAAGAATAGGAAAGTCTGTTATTATTTCTATACCTAATTTTGGTTATTGGAAGGTAAGAACGAGCCTGCTATTTTTTGGAAAAATGCCAGTAACTAAAACTTTACCTAACAAGTGGTATAATACTCCAAATTTACATATGTGTACAATTAAGGATTTATTTCATTTTTGTTTGGAGAAAAATATAAAGATTAATAAAGTAATAGGAATAAGTGGAAATAAAACATCTGAAATACGAAAAGGAAATCTTGAAATTAAAAATCTTTTATCAAAACTTGGAATATTTTTATTAGGTTAAATGATTGATATTAAAATTATTAAATGTTTATCAGACAATTACAGCTATTTAATTAGAGATAAAAAAACAAATTTAGTTGGTGTAATTGATCCTTCTGAATTCAGACCAGTAGATATAGAAATAGAAAAATCATTTAAAAAGTTAGATTTTGTTCTAAATACCCATCATCATAGTGACCATACAGGTGGAAATATAGAATTAAAAAATAAATATAATTGTAAGGTAGTTTGCTCTTTATATGATGAAAAGTTAATCCCTGGTGTAGATATAAAAAAAAAAGATGGTGAAACTTTAATGTTTGGTGAGATTAATTTTAAGGTAATTCATATTCCGGGCCATACTGTTGGTCATATAGCCTTCTATTCTAAAAAAGCTAATATAGTATTTACAGGTGATACTTTATTCTCCTTGGGGTGCGGAAGAATTTTTGAGGGAACTTTTGAACAAATGTTTCAATCTTTAGAAAAATTAAAAAGTTTGCCAAATAAAACTTTAGTTTATTGTGGTCACGAATATACAAGAAATAACGGAGATTTCTGTATAAGTATTGATAGTGACAATGAAAAACTTAAAGAAAGAATAGCTCAAGTAAAAATAAAAATAAATAACAATCTTCCTTCTTTACCAGTTACTCTTAAAGATGAAATAGAAACAAATATATTTTTAAGATGTGATGATAAGAAAATTAAAAATAACCTTAAAATGAATAATAGCTCGAATTTAGAAGTTTTTACAAATTTAAGGAATTTAAAAGATACTTTTTAACATCATAGAACTTGACTTGATACGTTACCAGGTTATATTGCCTTTAATTTAACAGGGTACAATTTATGTCTTTTGCAATAATAGAAACGGGTGGAAAGCAGTATAAAGTATCTGCGAGTAATATACTAAAGGTTGAGAAGTTAGATATTCAAAAAGGTAAAAAAGTTGAATTCAAAAAAGTTTTGCTTGTAAACGACGATAAAACTACTGAAGTTGGTAATCCAACTATTAGTGGCGCCATTGTAGAGGCTTTATTACTAGACAACATTAAAGATAAAAAAATATTAGTTTTTAAAAAAAGAAGAAGACAAAATTCACGTAAAAAATATGGTCATAGACAGCATCTTTCAAAAATACAGATAACAAAAATTCTTTCAAAAGGTGGGAAAGTTATTTCTGAGATAAGAGAGGATAAAATTAAATTGTCAAATGATAATAAATCAGATAAAAAATTAGTAACAAAAAAACAACCGGTTTCTAAAAAAGCAATTGAAAAAAAACAAACAGTAAAAACAAAAAATAAGAAGTAAATTTATGGCAACAAAAAAAGCTGGCGGAACAACCAAGAATGGACGAGATAGTGCGGGTCGCCGATTAGGTGTAAAAAGATATGGAGAACAACTAGTGAAGCCTGGAAATATAATTGTTCGTCAAAGAGGTACAAAGATCCACCCTGGCAATAACGTTGGTATGGGAAAAGATCATTCAATTTTTTCATTAATTAGTGGAAAAGTAAAATTTAAAAAATCTAAATCAAATAGAACTCTAGTATCTGTAGAGCCCAAATAACGTAAGTAGAAACAATAGCTACTTTTCAAAAATGAAATTTCTTGATCAAGCAAAAATTTATATTAAAGCTGGAAACGGTGGAGCAGGTTCCGCTAGCTTTCGACGTGAAAAATATATCGAATTTGGTGGACCAGATGGCGGTGATGGTGGTGACGGTGGATCAGTAATAGTTGAAGCAGAAAGAAATCTTAATACTCTTATTGATTATAGATATAGACAACACTTTAAAGCACAGTCTGGAAAATCAGGAAGTAAGAAAAATAAAACTGGTGGAAGTGGCAAAGATCTAATTTTAAAAGTCCCAGTCGGAACACAAATATATGAAGAAGATAATAATACTTTAATTTACGATTTAATTAAAAATAAAGAGAAATTTATTGTAGCTTCTGGGGGGGAAGGTGGTCTTGGAAATACTAGATTTAAAAGTTCTACTAATCGAGCTCCAAGAAAAAAAACTGATGGAAAAAAGGGAGAAGAGTTTTGGATATGGTTGCAGCTTAAAGTTATTGCTGATGTTGGAATCATTGGTCTTCCAAATGCAGGTAAATCCAGCTTTCTATCAAAATGCACTAGAGCAAAACCAAAAATTGCAAATTATCCATTTACAACATTAAATCCAAATTTAGGTGTGTTGAATATAAATGATAAAGAAATAATATTAGCAGATATTCCTGGATTAATAGAAGGATCACATAAAGGTGTAGGTCTAGGAGATAAATTTTTAAGACATATAGAAAGATGTAAAACTTTGATACATTTAATTGATATTTCTGAAAAAGATATTTTAGGTAATTATTTAAAAATAAGAAATGAATTATCGAAATATGATAAAAGTATTCTTAAAAAAAAAGAAATTATAGTTTTTAATAAATTTGATTTAGTAAATATGGACTCTGCAAATGAAAGATTGAAAAAATTCAAAGATAAAATTAAAAAAACTTTTGAAGTAACTTCATTAATTACGAATTATAACTTTGAAAAAATTAAAAAAATTATTTTTAGAAAATGTATATAGAAAAAGCAAAAATAGTAGTCTTGAAAATTGGATCGTCTAATATTGTTGATAAAAGAGGAAATCTTAGAGAAAAATGGCTTAAAAGTCTTGTCAATGATATTAAAAAGTTAGTAAATAAAGATAAAAAAATAGTCATAGTATCTTCTGGTGCAATTGCCTTAGGTCAAAGTTATTTAAAAATAAAACAAAAAAGACTGAAGTTAGAAATGAGTCAGGCTATTGCATCAATAGGTCAAATTTATTTAACTAATATTTATAGAAAGATATTTGAAAAGAGCAAAATAAAAATTGGACAAATTTTAATATCATTAGATGATACTGAGCAAAGAAGAAGGGCTATAAATGCCAAAAGAACTTTTGAAAATCTTTTTTCTCTAAATGCTATACCGATAGTTAATGAAAATGATACAACTGCAACCTCTGAAATAAAATATGGCGATAATGATCGTTTAGCAGCAAGAGTTGCGCAAATTATAGGTGCAAACGTGCTGATAAATTTTTCAGATATTGATGGTCTTTATAAATCAGATAAAGACAAAAACATAATAAAGGAGGTAAAAAATATTGATGAAAAAATTTTTTCTTTTGTTAATAACAAAAAAAACACGTATGGATCTGGTGGGATGCAAACAAAATTACAAGCTGCAAAAATTTGTATGAATGCAGGTTGTTATATGTCTATTGCAAATGGAAATCATTCAAATCCTATAACTAAACTTTTAAAAGATAATTTATGTACTTGGTTTTTGCCAAAAGTATCTAGTTTACATGCAAGAGAAAAATGGATTGTGAGCTCTCTCGGAAGTAATGGAAAAATTTTCATTGATGATGGTGCTTTAAAAGCTTTAGGGAATGGGAAAAGTTTACTTCCAGCAGGAATAGTCAAAATAGAGGGAGATTTTCAAAAAGGAGACAACATATTAATAGTTGATAAGAGTGGAAAAGATTGTGCAAGAGGTCTGACTTCTTTTTCTGCGCAAGAAATCAACAAGATTAAAGGGCTCAAAAGTGATCAAATAGAAAAAATTCTTGGTTATTCCAGTAAATCGGAAATTGTGCATAAAGATGATATGGTAACAATAAAATGAAAAAATATTTAAAAGGTATTGGTATAAAATCAAAAAAGGCATTTAAAGATCTCAAAGATACAAACTTTAAAAAAATAAATAGAATTTTAATAACTTATAATAATGAACTTAAAAAAAATCAGAATAAAATTATTAAGGAAAATGAAAAAGATGAAAAGAATTGTAAACGTAATGACTTAGTAGATAGGTTAATACTTAATAAGAATAAAATAGATGATATCAGACACTCTATTAATGAAATTATAAAATTTAAAAACCCTTTAGGAAAAATTACCGCAAAATGGAAAAGACCAAACGGATTAATTATCAAAAAAGTTACTATACCTATTGGGGTTATAGGAGTTATTTATGAAAGTAGACCGGATGTAACACCTTTTGTTTCTGCTCTTTGTTTAAAGTCTGGAAACGTTTCAATTTTGAGAGGTGGATCAGAAGCATATTTTTCTAATAAAATTTTATCTAATTTATTTAGAGACTCATTAAAAAAAAATAAATTAAATAAAGATTGTGTTCAGTTTATAAACAAAAAAAGTAGAGCTGTAGTAGACCATTTATTATCAAAAATGTCTGATTACATAGATGTAATTGTTCCAAGAGGTGGGAAGAATTTAGTAAGAAAAGTTAAAAAATTATCTAAAGTTAATGTTATCGGTCATTTAGAAGGAAATTGTCATATTTATATTGATAAAGACTCTAATATTGACATGGCAAAAAAGGTTGTTCTAAATTCCAAAATGAGAAGAACATCAATTTGCGGTGCGGCAGAAACTTTATTAGTAGATAAAAGATGTACTAAATCAAATATTAAAGAGATAATTGAAGAATTAATTTTTTCAGGATGTGAGGTAGTTGCTGATGAAAAGATTAATAAATTATTTGGCAATAGATTAAAAAGTGCAAATCAATCTGACTGGAAAACTGAATATCTTGCACCAAAAATTTCTGCTAAAGTTGTAAACGGAGTTTATGGAGCAATAGATCATATATTACACTATGGAACAATGCACACAGACTCTATAATCACAAAAAATAAAAAAACAGCTAAAATTTTTTTAGATGGCGTCAATAGTTCTATAGCGATTCATAATGCATCTACTCAATTTGCAGATGGTGGTGAATTTGGTTTTGGAGGTGAAATTGGTATATCTACAAATAAATTACCTCCTAGGGGACCTGTAGGAATTGATCAATTAACATCTTACAAATATATTCTTGAGGGAAAAGGAACTATCAGATCATAATAAATGATAGCTAAAACAAGAAAGATTAAAAGACTTGGTGTGCTTGGTGGAACTTTTGACCCGCCTCATGTTGGTCATTTAAGTATCTCAAATTTTGCCATAAAAAAATTAAAACTTTCATTATTAATTTGGGCTGTAACCAAAAAAAATCCACTAAAAAGAAAACCTTATTTTTCCTTAAGTAAAAGAATAAAATTGTCAAAAAAAAAATTTAAAAAACAATAAAAAAATAAAAGTAAAAAGTTTTGATAAAATAATTAAATCTACAAAAACTATAGATTTAATAAAATATGTAAAAAAAGATAATAAAGCTAAAATTTTTTTTATTATGGGGGCAGATAGTCTTGTGAATTTTCATAAATGGCATAAATGGAAAGAAATCTCAAATTTGTGTAAAATTGTAGTTTTCCCAAGGAATAATTACATGAAAAAAGTGTTAACATGTAAGGCTGTGAAAACTCTTAAAAAAGAGAAAATACTATTTATTAGGACAAAAAAGATCAATATTTCTTCTTCAAAAATTAGAAAAAATTATTTAAAGTATTCAAATTGATGGAAGTTTTAAAACTTAAAAAATTAATAGAAAAAACTTTGAATCAGAACAAGGCTAAAAATATAATATCAATTAATCTTAAAGGAAAATCTTCGATTGCAGATTATATGATTGTAGCTTCAGGAAGTTCATCGAGACATATACAATCACTTTCTGAAATTATAGTAAAAAAAATTCAAGAAAATAGTCTAGGAAAATATAATATTGAGGGAAAATCTAGTGCAGATTGGAAACTTATAGATGCTATAGATATAATTGTTCATATATTCCATCCTGAAAAAAGAAAATTTTATGATTTAGAAAAAATGTGGTGTGATCCTACTAATAGTAAGGAAATTTCATTATGATAAAATTAGTTAAAGTTATATTTGTTTTAAGTTTTTTAACAACGAATTTATACAGCAATACAGATAAAGAATTATATAAAAAAATAGATTTATTTGGAGAAGTTCTAGATAAAATTAGAAAAGAATATGTTGATGAAATTGATCAATCTGAAATGATTGACTCAGCTATTAACGGAGCTCTTCAATCTCTTGATCCTTACTCCTCTTATATGAGTCCTGAAATTTTTAAGAGTGTTGAGACAGATACCAAAGGTGAGTTTGGTGGGTTGGGTATAGAGGTTGGAATGGAGGCTGGTGTAATAAAAGTAATTGCGCCAATAGATGACACACCTGCATCAAGAGTAGGAATTAAATCCGGAGATTATATTGTAAAAATTGACGACAAACAGGTCCAAGGAAAATCTCTTATGGAGGCTGTTAAGATGATGAGAGGTCCAGTTGGATCTAAAATTAAATTAACTATAAGAAGAAAAGGTGAAAAAAAGGCTTTAGATAAAATATTAAAGAGAGAAATTATTCAAGTTAGATCAGTAGAAGCAAAAATTTTAAATGAAGATATTGGTTATCTAAGGTTAAAATCATTTAATAGTAATAGTAGCAAACAGTTAATAGAAAAAATAAATATTTTTGAAAAAAAACAAAATCCAATAGGTTATATTCTTGACTTAAGAAATAATCCTGGAGGACTTTTAACGCAAGCTATTAATGTTACAGATTTTTTTCTAGACGATGGAGAAATAGTATCGACTAAAGGTCGAAAAAATTTTGAAAATAGAAGATTTTTTGCCAAAAAGGGGGATAAGCTTAATGGCAAACCGCTTATAGTGATGATTAATAATGGATCAGCATCTGCGTCTGAAATTGTAGCCGGAGCACTTAAGGATCATAAAAGAGCTATTGTTTTAGGAGAAAATACTTACGGCAAAGGCTCTGTACAATCTATCATACCATTAAGTGATGGCGGCGGTATCAGATTGACTGTTTCTAAGTATTATTTACCATCTGGAAAATCAATTTCTGAAGTCGGTGTAATTCCTGATATTTTAATTGAGGAAACTGGTGAAAACTTCAAAGTAAATAGTCCATCTGATAATCAGTTAAATTATGCAATTAAACTCCTAACTACATGATTGATAAAAAACTTCCTCTTAGAATTGGAGTTGGTGCAATAGTATTAAATAATAAAAATAGAGTTTTTGTAGGAAAGAGAAAAGATAATCCTATAGACAAATGGCAAATGCCACAAGGTGGAGTAAATAATGGTGAAGAATTTGAAGAGGCTATGAGAAGAGAATTAAAGGAAGAGACAGGAATAAAAAACATTGAAATTTTAAAAGAGATAAATGAGTGGTCAGAATATGAACTACCAAATAGTCTTTTAGGTAAAATTTGGAGAGGAAAGTATAGGGGGCAAAAACAAAAGTGGTTCATAGTCAGATTTTTAGGTAACGATGATGAAATTAATCTAGAGACTCACAAACAAGAATTTATAGATTGGAAATGGATAGATATTGAAAATTTAACTAGTGTGATTGTCGATTTTAAAAAAAAAGTTTATGAGGAACTTTTGCCTAAAATTAAAGCTTCTATAAGTTAATTCTAGATAAACAATCTACTTTGTGCGAGATAATATAACGGCTTTTATCATTTAAATCATTTTTACTTAATAAATCCTTGCTTTCTGTTAACATTTTTTCAATTTTTTCTTTAGAGAGAGAACCGGTTTCTAAAATAGTTGAAGAAAGTATTGTTAAATTATTTTTAGAAAACTCAACCGTTCCCTCTTCAACAAAATATTGGCTTTCTTTATCTCCATTTATTTTAATAATTCCTGGTCTCAAAAAAGTAATTAAAGCTATGTGATCTGGCAAAATTGTCATTTCACCTTCAAATGATGGTATTGTTGCAGAATTAATTTTGCTAGATAATAAAATTTTTTCTGGTGAAATTATTTCTATATTTAAATTCTCGTTCATTATGCTGCTGCTTCTTTTGCCATTTTCTCCGCTTTTGCAACAGCCTCCTCAATAGTTCCAACCATATAAAATGCAGCTTCGGGAAGATGATCATAATCTCCTTTGCAAATTGCGTCAAAACCTTTGATTGTTGAGTCTAAATTAACTAATTTTCCAGGTGTACCAGTGAAAACTTCCGCAACAAAAAAAGGTTGAGATAAAAATCTTTGGATTTTTCTGGCTCTTGCCACTGTTAACTTATCTTCCTCAGAAAGTTCATCCATTCCAAGAATTGCTATTATATCTTGAAGTGATTTATAAGTTTGTAAAATTTTTTGAACTTGTCTTGCAACTCTATAATGTTCTTCTCCTAAAATTCTAGGATCTAAAATTCTTGATGTGGAATCAAGTGGATCTACTGCTGGATAAATTCCAAGCTCAGCAATTTGTCTTGAAAGAACTGTGGTTGCGTCTAAGTGAGAAAATGATGTAGCCGGGGCTGGATCTGTTAAATCATCAGCAGGAACATATATTGCTTGGACAGAGGTAATTGAACCTTTTCCAGTGGTTGTGATTCTTTCTTGAAGATTTCCCATATCGGTAGCTAATGTTGGTTGATACCCAACCGCAGAGGGTATTCTTCCTAATAAAGCTGATACTTCAGATCCTGCTTGTGTAAATCTAAATATGTTATCAACAAAGAATAAAACGTCTTGACCCTCTTTATCTCTAAAATATTCAGCAACTGTTAGTCCTGTTAAACCTACTCTTGCTCTTGCCCCAGGAGGTTCGTTCATTTGTCCATAGACAAGTGCAGCTTTTGATCCTTTGCCATCAGGCTTAATAACTCCGGACTCAATCATTTCATGATATAAGTCATTACCTTCTCTAGTTCTTTCACCAACACCAGCAAATACTGAAAATCCCCCATGGGCTTTTGCTATGTTATTTATTAATTCCATGATTATAACAGTTTTTCCCACACCGGCTCCCCCAAATAAACCAATTTTACCTCCTTTTGAGTATGGAGCTAAAAGATCAATAACTTTTATGCCAGTTTCTAAAATTTCTGTTTCTGTTGATTGGTCCGTAAATTTAGGAGCTTCTCTATGTATTGGCCATCTCTCTTTTGTTTTGACTTCACCTTTTTGATCGATAGGCTGACCTATAACATTTATTATTCTTCCTAGTGTTTCTGGTCCAACCGGTACACTTATAGGAGCACCGGTGTTTTGAACAGAATCACCTCTTTTTAAACCTTCTGTACTATCCATTGCAATAGTCCTTACACTATTTTCACCTAAATGCTGTGCAACTTCTAAGATTAACTTATTGCCCCCGTTATCAACTTCAAGGGCAGTAAGTATTTCAGGTAAAGTGCCTTCAAACTGAACATCTACAACAGCGCCTATAACCTGAATAATTTTTCCATTTTTGATCATTTATAAACTTTCAGCACCAGATATTATTTCAATTAGCTCTTTTGTTATAGCAGCTTGTCTGCTTCTATTATAATTAATTGTAAGTTTTTCTACTAAATCTCCAGCATTTCTTGTCGCATTATCCATTGCTGTCATTCTTGATCCCTGCTCACTAGCGGAGTTTTCTAAGAAACCTTTATATATTTGTGTAGAAATATTTTTCGGCAAAAGATCATCGAGGATCTCGTCCTCGTCTGGTTCAAACTCATAAGATAAAGATTGGGCTTCCTCAGTTTCTTTATTTTTTTTTGCAGGGATTACTTGTTGGGTTTGAGGAATTTGTGTCATTACATTTTTAAACTTGTTATAAAAAATTATACATTTATCAAATTCTTTTTTTTTAAATAATTCTACTATTTCTCTTCCAATTGAGTCTGCATCTTCAAATGTAAGTTTTTTTTTGTCCTTAAAATTTATTTTTTTAATAATATATTTCCCATAATCTCTTTTTAATTGATCAAGTCCTTTTGTTCCGACTGTTATTATTTTTAAATTTTTTGATTCTTTTAATATTTTATTAAAATGATTTTTTGCTAATTTTACAATATTGGTGTTGAACCCCCCGCAAAGTCCCCTATCAGCTGTCATCACGACACATAAATGACTTTTGTCTTCTCCGGTTCCTACCAAAAGTTTTGGTGCATTTGAGGGATCATTAATTGCATTACTTAAGTTTTTTATAATTGTATCCATTTTTTCACTATACGGTCTTCCTTTTTCAGCCATTTCTTGAGCTTTACGAAGCTTTGCAGCGGCTACCATTTTCATCGCTTTTGTAATTTTTTGTGTAGATTTTACACTTGTAATTCTTTTTCTTAAGTCGTCTAAACTAGGCATTATTTTTTCTCAAAATCCTTTTTATAATTTGAAATTACTTCTGATAATGTTTTGTCTGTATCTTCTTCTATTTTTCCACTTTTTTGAATAGATTCTAGTATTTCTGGTTTTTCATTTTTAACCAGCTCGAGTAAGCCTTTTTCAAAGGATCTTATTTGATTGAGGTCTATGCTATCTAAATAGCCTCTAACCCCTGCATAAATTGTAACTACCTGTTCTGCTACAGTCATAGGACTATACTGATCTTGTTTAAGTAACTCCGTAAGTTTGGAACCTCTATTTAAAAGTTTTTGAGTGGAGGCATCTAAATCTGAACCAAATTGAGCAAATGCAGCCATTTCACGATATTGTGCTAATTCAAGTTTAATAGATCCTGCAACTTTTTTCATAGCTTTCGTTTGAGCAGCAGAGCCAACCCGAGAAACTGATAACCCTACGTTTACAGCGGGCCTTATACCTTGATTAAATAACTCAGTTCCTAAAAAAATTTGACCATCAGTAATAGAAATAACATTAGTTGGTATGTAAGCCGAAACATCACCGGCTTGTGTTTCTATTATTGGCAACGCAGTGAGAGAGCCTCCTCCATTTTCATCATTTAGTTTAGCGGCACGTTCAAGAAGTCTGCTATGTAAATAGAAAACATCACCTGGATATGCTTCACGTCCAGGAGGTCTTCTTAATAAAAGTGACATTTGTCGATAAGCCACTGCTTGTTTAGACAAGTCATCATAAATAATTAAAGCATGCATTCCATTATCCCTAAAAAATTCTCCAAATGTACAACCAGTATAAGGAGCTAAAAATTGCAAAGGGGCAGGATCAGAAGCTGTAGCTGAAACAATAATTGTATAATCCATTGCACCAGCGTCTTGCAATGTCTTCAGTATTTGAGCAACAGTAGATCTTTTTTGTCCAATTGCTACATAGATACAATATAATTTTTTTTTTTTCATCGCTAGAGTCATTTATTTTTTTTTGATTTATTATTGTGTCTATAGCTACTGCTGTTTTGCCAGTCTGTCTATCACCGATTATTAATTCTCTTTGTCCTCTTCCTATGGGAATTAAACTATCAATGGCTTTCAAACCTGTTTGCATAGGTTCGTTAACAGATTTTCTAGGAATAATACCTGGGGCCTTTACTTCAACTCTTTTTCTTTTAATTCCTTTTTTTAATGCTTCTTTTCCATCTATTGGATTTCCTAACGCATCAACAACCCGTCCAAGTAATTCTTTACCAACAGGCACATCTACAATTGCTCCTGTTCTTTTTACAGTATCACCTTCTTTAATTGCCTTATCATCTCCAAAAATTACAATTCCAACATTATCGCTTTCTAAATTCAAAGCCATTCCTTTAGATCCATCTTTAAATTCAACCATCTCACCAGCTTGTACATTGTCTAAACCATAAACCCTGGCTATTCCATCACCTACTGATAGAACTTTACCAATCTCAGAAACTTCTGTTTTATCTCCTAGATTTTTTATTTGTTCTTTTAATATTTTTGTTATCTCTGAAGGATTTATATCCATATTAGGCCTCGGTCATTAGTTTTTTATATTTTTGAAGTCTATTTTTCACAGAAGTATCGATCATTAAGCTACCTATTTGGATGACTATTCCCCCAATTAAACTTTCATCAGTTTTATGTTTTAGCTTTATTTTACTTTTAAGGCTTAAAGAGATTTCTTTTTCAATATCTAAAATTGTTTGTTGCTCTATTTTTTTAGAGGAAATAAGATTTCCAGATACCTCGCCTCTTTTACTTGATATTAACTTTAGAAACTCACTAATAATTTGATCCAGGAAAAAAATTCTTTTTTTTAAAATAAGTATCGAAAAAAAATTTTTTACCATCTTATTAAAACCCATTAAATTTAAGATTTTGTCAAAAACAATTTTTTGATCTTCAATAGAATAAGTCGGATTTTTAACAAAATGCCGAAGATTATCATTTGAATTAAATAGCTTAATAAAAGACTCCATGTTCGAGGCAATCTCATTTGTTTGATTGTTATCCTTGGAAAGATCATACAGTGCCAATGCATATCTCTGAGATATTTCAGATGAAAAGGACCTTGTTTTACTCAATTTTAGTTTCCTATTTGGTTATATTATGAAAAATTATGAAGTTTCGTACCATAGGAAAATGCTCTGTTCAAGTATGATTGAAAGGCATTTTAGCTAAAATTTAGAGGATCAACATCAACTGTAAGTTTAATTCTTTTTGATAAGTTAATTTTTTTAAGTATTTTGGCAATATCTTTTTGAATAAAAAGATTATTTTTAGACCTTAAAAGCAATCTTGTTCTGTACTTATTTTTAATTTTAAATATTGGAGAACTTACTGGACCCATTATTTCTGCATATTTAAGTATCGATAAATTTCTTTTTATTTTTTGAGCCTCTAAGACCCCATCTCTTTCATTGTTAGAAGATATTATAAGAGCTATAAGTCTAGAAAAAGGGGGAAGGTTTTTTTCTTTTCTTAAACTTATCTCGTCTTCTAAAAACCTGTCTGGGTCATTTTCTAATATATTTTTTAGTGTCTCATCCGAGGGATTAAAAGTTTGGTATATTACAAGTGAGTCTTTGCTAAATCTTCCTGCTCTTCCACTTAATTGATTGTATAACTGAATATTTTTCTCAGTTGACCTAAGATCAAAACCCATTCCAGAAAAATCAGCATCTACAACTACTATGCAGTTAAGATTAGGAAAATTAAATCCTTTTGAAATTAATTGGGTTCCAACAAGAATATCTATCTTATTATCTTCAATATCCGAAAGCAGATTTTTAGTTTCATTCTTTTTGTTGAGAAAATCACTTGATAATATTTTAACTCTCTTCTCTGGAAAGATTTGTTTAAGCTCGGCATAAATTTTTTCTACACCAGGCCCATACATTTGATAATCACAATTCAGATTTGTTTTTTTACATTTCAAGCTTGGACTACATTTGTATCCACAGTGATGGCACATAGCTTTATTAATATGTTTATGAAAAGTTAGAAAAATTGAACAATTTGGACAATTCAGTTTTGACCCGCACGCTTTACAAATCATAAATGGTGCATAACCTCTCCTATTAAGAAAAAAAAGAACTTGATCATTTTTATTAAGATATTTTTTTACTAAATTAATAGTTTTTGGATCTAACCAAATATTTTTTTTCTTTCTATCCAGTTTAAGATCTATAACTTCTGCATTAGGTAGGGAAAAATTTTTATATCTTTTTTCAAGCTTCGTTAAATTATATTTTTTATTCTTTACGTTATTATAAGTTTCTAAAGATGGTATTGATGTTGAAAGTAATACTGGCACATTTTCAATTGATGCTCTAGATATTGCCATATCTCTAGCGTTATATCTTATACCTTCGTCTTGTTTATATGAGGAATCATGTTCTTCATCGACTACGATTAACCCTAAATTCTTAAAGGGTAAAAAAAGAGAAGATCTTGCACCAACAACTAATTTAATTTTTCCATTTATAATATTCTTCCAAATAATTCTTCTATTTTTTTTTGTAATTTTTGAATGCCAAATTGCTGGTTTAAATCCAAAATAATCTTCAAATCTTTTATTGAATTGATTTGTCAAAAAAATTTCAGGTAATAAAATTAATGACTGTTTTCCGTTTAAAATATTTTCTTTTATTTTTTCAAAGTATACAATTGTTTTGCCTGATCCTGTTATTCCTTGAAGTAAAGTCACGCTAAATTTATTACCTAAATTATTTATATCATTTAAACATTTTTTTTGTTCCCTGTTTAAAATAATATTCTTTTTTAAAGAAATAATTTCATTACTAAAACTCTCATTTTTTTTCGAAAAATATGAGACATCACCAAGACACATCTTTAATACCATTCCTTTAGGTGCCAAATTATACAGGGAGAACCAATTAATAAATTTAACTAAATTATTGCTTAATGAAAATGACTTTTTCTCTTTTATATTCTTTAATTTAAAATTTCTGTTTGTGTTTTCTTCTTTGTCCCACACAACCCCTATTTCTTCTTCTTTACCAAATGGGACTGAAACAATTGAACCTGTTTTTAATTTTCCAAACTTTTTGGATAAATAAGTGTGCGGATGATCGAAAATTCTTGGTATAAGAACTGGTACTTTCATTATTTAAAAAAAATTTATTTAAAAGTGAATTGGTCTTTTATCTACTGCTAATGCTGCTTCTTTAATAGCCTCAGTATGAGTAGGATGAGCATGACATGTCCTTGCGATATCCTCTGAGCTGGCTCCAAATTCCATAGCTAATCCCATTTCTGCAATCATATCTCCACAATGAGGACCAATTATGTGCACTCCTAAAACTTTATCTGTTTTTGCGTCTGCTAGAATTTTTACAAAACCATCAGACTCGTTATTTACTTTAGCTCTTGAATTGGCAAGAAAAGGAAATTTTCCAATCTTATAACTTATATTTAGTTTTTTAAGTTCTTCCTCTGTTTTGCCAACTGTAGCAACCTCTGGTGAGGTATAAATTACACCTGGTATGACATCATAATTAACATGGCCATGTTGGCCAGCTAAAATTTCTGCAACTGCAATACCCTCTTCTTCTGCTTTATGTGCGAGCATTGGTCCTTTAATAACGTCTCCTATTGCATAAATATTTGAAATAGAACTTTGAAATCTGTTATTTACCTCAATCCTACCAGATTTATCTCTTTTGACACCAATTTTTGATAAATTTAAACCTTCCGTATAAGGTTTTCTTCCAGCCGAGACTAAAACTTTATCGCACTCTAAACTTTCTGTTGTATTTTTTTTGTTATTAATAAACTTTACTTTAAGTTTATTTGATAACTTTTCTACTGAGGTTACTTTACAATTTAAATTGAATTTTATTCCTTGCTTTATTAAAATTTTTTGAAATTCATTAGATACCTCTCTGTCCATACCTGGCGTAATATGGTCTAGAAATTCTATGACAGATACATTAGATCCTAATCTTGACCATACCGATCCCATTTCAAGACCTATGTATCCACCGCCTATTACAACCAAATTTTTAGGTACTTGCTCAAGCGATAGAGCTCCTGTAGAAGAAATTACGTTTTTTTCATCTATATTAATTCCGGGCAGAGAAACTGATGATGATCCTGTTGCAATAACAATGTTTTTTGTTTTGAAAGATTTTTTTTTGCTATCTTGATAAACCACTACATCATTTTTGGAAAACAGAACTCCTTTACCTTTAATATAAGAAACTTTGTTTTTTTTAAACAAAAACTCTACTCCCTTTGTCAGAATTTGCACTGATTTATCTTTATTTGACATCATTTTTTTTAAATTTAACTTTACATCTTTTGTTTCTATACCAATGCTATCAAAATGATTTTTTGCTTTAGAAAAAAGTTCAGAGGAATTTAATAAACTTTTAGACGGAATACATCCAACATTTAAACACGTACCCCCAAGAGTTCCTCTTGCCTCTATACATCCTACTTTTAAACCTAGCTGAGCAGCTCTTATAGCACAAACATAACCGCCTGGACCACCACCTATGATTATGAGATCAAAGTTTTCTTCCATTTTTTAAACGTTTAAAAAAAGTCTTCTAGGTTCCTCTAAAGAATCTTTAACATTCTTTAAGAATGATACAGCTTCTTTACCATCTACAATTCTATGGTCATAGGAGAGTGCTAAATACATCATAGGTCGTATAGTTATGTTTCCATCAATAACTACGGCACGTTGAATTATGTTGTGCATACCTAAAACACCTGATTGAGGCGGATTAAGAATAGGTGTTGAAAGCATTGAACCATAAATTCCGCCATTTGTTATAGTGAACGTGCCTCCTTGAAGATCGTTAATTGTAATTTTTCCATTCCTAGCTTTTTCACCTAAGCTAACAATATTTTTTTCTATCTCTGCAAAAGACATTTCATCTGGGTTTCTTAAAACAGGTACTACTAGTCCTCTATCGGTTCCAACAGCAAAGCTAATATTATAGTAATTTTTGTAAACTATTTCTTCATCTTGAATTTCTGCATTAATAGCTGGATAATTTTTTAAAGCAGCAATACATGCTTTTACAAAAAATGACATAAAGCCTAATTTAACTGAATAATTCCTTTGAAATTCTTCCTGATAATTTTTTCTTATCTCCATTATATTAAACATATCTACTTCGTTAAATGTTGTAAGCATCGCAGCATTATTTTGCGCCTCTTTAAGTCTCTTGGCTATAGTAAGTCTTAGTCTGGTCATTTTAATTCTTTCTTCTGGTCCATTTTGAATTTTCTTCATATTTGGGCCTGGTTTTGACCCCATGAGGTTTATGAGGTCACCCTTCATAATCATTCCACGTTTTCCACTTCCCTCTATACTTTCTAAATTAATATTTTTTTCTTGTACAATTTTTCTGGCTGAAGGTGATAATATTTTTTTTGTTTTTGATTTTTTTGGTTTTTCAGACACATGCTCTTCATCTAAAATCAGAGCAGGCTGTTCTTGTTTCTCATCTAATATTAATGGTTCGCTCCCGTTTGAAGTACTTTTCTTTAAAGGTTTTTTTGGTTTTTTAATTTCTTCTTCATAAATAGGAATTGACTCTTCCTCTTTTTTTTCTGGAGGAGTATATTTTTTTTCTTCAGTTTTGTTTACCTTTTTTTCTGAACTTTCGCCCACACTTCCTAACAAAGCTCCAACTTCAACTGTACTACCTTCTTTAACAGATATATTTTCTAAAACACCACTCGAAGGAGAGGGTACTTCAACATTAACCTTATCGGTCTCTAATTCTACAAGTGGCTCATCTGAATTCACCTCTTCTCCAACAGATTTTAACCATTTTGAAACCGTGGCCTCTGTGACCGATTCTCCTAAAGCTGGAACTACAATTTTTTCTGACATTTAGTTACCCATTACCTTTTCTAATATTTCTTTTTGTTCCGCAAGATGTTTGTTTAGATTACCAGTTGCTGGTGATGCTGCAGCATTTCTACCAATATATCTTACCTTTTCGCCTTTTACTTGAATGATATCAAGAGTTCTATCGATATAGTGTCGCGCAGTATTCCATGCACCCATATTCATTGGTTCTTCCTGGCACCAGTAAAATTTTGCTTTTTTATATCTTTCTAACTGTTTTCCAAGTTTTTTAACTGGGAATGGATATAATTGCTCAATTCTTATAAAAACTACATTGTCTTTTTTAAATTTTTCTCTTGCTTCAATAAGATCAAAATAAATCTTACCAGAACACATAACTACTTTTTTTATTTTTTCGTCTTTTTTTAATTCAATTAGTTTGCTGTGTTTAATATAAGCATGATCCTCCAAAATTCTATGAAAAGAATTTTTTTTAGTAAAATCATTTATATTTGAAACACACCTTTTATTCCTCAATAAAGATTTTGGAGTCATTACAACGAGTGGCTTTCTAAAATTTCTATGCATTTGTCTTCTAAGAACATGGAAATAATTTGCAGGAGTGGTACAATTTACTACTTGTAGGTTTTCCTGAGAGCATAACTGTAAAAATCTTTCTAGCCTTGCCGATGAATGCTCAGGGCCTTGTCCCTCGTAACCATGAGGTAAAAGCATTACTAGTCCACTAGCTCTCGACCATTTTGACTCTCCAGATGCTATGAATTGATCAATTACAACTTGAGCTCCGTTTACAAAATCTCCAAATTGAGCTTCCCATATTACTAGGGTTTCTGGCTCTGACAATGAATAACCAAATTCAAAACCTAAAACTCCCAATTCAGATAGAAGACTATCAATTATTTCAAATTTTTTCTGTTTTTTCGATACATTTTGTAATGGAACGTATCTATCGTGATTATCCTGGTTTCTTAAAACAGAGTGTCTTTGACTAAAAGTACCTCTTCCTGAGTCTTGACCAGATAATCTGACTGAAAAACCATCATTCAAGAGTGTTCCAAGTGCCAACGCTTCAGCAGTAGACCAATCGATTGGTTGCTCTTCGGTAAACATTTTTCTTTTATTTGTAAAAATTTTAATTAAAGTTTTGTGAATATTAAAATTACTTGGTATTTCTGTGATTTTTTTTCCTACAGAGATTAATTCACTTTTATCGATACCTGTAACACCCCTTCTGTCCTTTCCAATTTCTGGTTTAAATCTTGACCAAACTCCGTCAAACCATTTCATTTTTATTTTATAATCTTTTGCACCAGAAAATTCTTTCTCTAAAAAATCTTTAAATTCTCTCTTTTTTGTATCTAGGTAAGTGTTTGAAAGCAAACCTTCGTCTAAAAGTTTTTTTCCATAGATTTGTAATGTTGTAGGATGAGATCTAATTTTTTTATACATTAATGGTTGCGTGAATGATGGTTCATCACCTTCGTTGTGACCAAATCTTCGATAACAAACCATATCTATAACTACATCTCTATTAAATTTTTGACGAAATTCAGTAGCTATTTTTGCACAATGCACTACTGACTCTGGGTCGTCCCCGTTAACATGAAAAATAGGTGCTTGGACCATTTTTGCTAAGTCAGAAGGGTATGGGGATGATCTTGCAAATCTTGGTGCAGTTGTAAAACCAATCTGGTTGTTTACTATAATATGAATTGTTCCACCTATATTGTGGCCAGGTAAACCTGACATTGCGAAACATTCTGCAACAACGCCCTGGCCAGCAAATGCTGCATCACCGTGAATTAAAACTGGAACAACTTTTTTTCTTGCCTTGTCATTATGAAAATATTGCTTTGCTCTTACCTGACCAAGAACTACAGGGTTTACTGCTTCGAGATGGGAAGGATTATCAGTTAAACTAATATGAACAAGGTTGCCGTCGAACTCTCTATTGGCAGAAGCCCCTAAATGATACTTTACGTCTCCTTCAAAATCTTTCTTTGAATTTATTTTTTCACCAAAAAATTCTTTAAATATAGCTTTAAAGGGTTTTTGCATCATGTTCGCCAAAACATTTAGTCTTCCTCTATGAGACATTCCAATTTTAACCTCTTTAACACCTAAATGTCCTCCTCTTTTAATTATTTGTTCTAACGCAGGTATTAATGACTCTCCCCCATCTAACCCGAATCTTTTTGTTCCCACAAATTTAACATGTAAAAACTTTTCAAATCCTTCGGCTTCTACTAGCTTATTTAATATTGCTTTTTTTCCATTTTCAGTGAAGTTAATCTCTTTTTTTTGACCCTCAATTCTATCTCTAATCCAATTTTTTTCAGCTGGATCACCCATATGCATATATTCAAAGCCAATTTTTTGACAATAAGTTTTTTTTGCTAATGATATTATTTCTTTTAAAGTAGATGATTGTAGACCCATAACCCCATCTAAGAATATTTTTTTGTTAAAATCTTTAGATGTAAATCCATATGTTTCTGGTTTTAATTCTGTATGCTCTTCTCGTTCTTGAAGTCTTAACGGGTCTAAATTTGCTATTAAATGACCTCTGATTCTATATGCTCTAATAAGCATATTGGCTCTGACAGAATCTTTTGCAGCATCCAATATACTTCCACTAACTACTGAATTGCTTAAATCTCCATTTTTTGTCTCTAAATTTATTTTATTATTTAATATATTAGACTTTATCTTTTTTTTAGGTGACCAACTTGGACCATTAAAATTCTTAATAATTTTCTCTTCTTTATCATTTAAACCCTCAAAAAAATTCTTCCATTCTTCTGGTAGGTTACTAGGATTTTTTAAATAATCATCATATAGGGTTTCAACAAATTCAGAACTATTGTTGCCTAAAAACGATGTTTTTTCAAAAATATTATTGTTTTTATTAGCTGACATTATTTTAATCTTATATTAACATAAAAATTAAATATTTGAATTTTAAGTTTCACATGTTTAATTTTTAAGTTTTGCATAAAGAGTTTTCCCAATATCAGCTGGTGAATTTGATATAATAATACCTGCAGACTTCATTTGCTCAATTTTATCCTCAGCCCCACCTTTCCCTCCAGATATAATTGCCCCCGCATGCCCCATTCTTCTTCCTGGGGGGGCTGTTAATCCTGCAACAAAACCTATTGTAGGCTTTTTTATCTTGGACTTTTTTAGAAACTCTGCTGCTTCCTCTTCAGCAGTACCTCCTATTTCGCCAATCATTATAATTGAGTGTGTATCTTCATCTTTAAGGAATAAATCTAAGCAATCAATGAAGTTTGTACCGTTTATAGGATCTCCGCCGATTCCTATACAAGTTGATTGTCCCAATCCATTTTGAGTTGTCTGGGCAACAGCTTCATATGTTAAGGTTCCTGATCTTGAAACTATCCCAACAGAACCTTTTTTATGAATGTTTCCAGGCATAATTCCAATTTTGCATTCTTCAGGTGTTATTATTCCAGGGCAATTTGGTCCGATAAGTCTGCTTTTACTTTTTGATAAAGTTTGTTTTACTTTCATCATATCAACAATTGGGATCCCCTCAGTAATACAAACTATTATTTCTAATTGAGAATCAACTGCTTCTAAAATCGCTGCTGCAGCAAATTTCGGTGGTACATAAATCATAGAAGCATTTGCGCCAGTTTTTTCTTTTGCTTCAATAACACTATTAAAAACTGGTAAACCGAGATGTTTTTGCCCACCCTTTTTTGGGGTTACACCCCCAACTAATTTTGTTCCATATTTTATTGCCTGCTCTGAATGAAAAGAACCGTGTGTTCCTGTAAACCCCTGACAAATAACTTTTGTTTCTTTGTTAACTAAAACTGACATTTATTTAATTGCTTCTACAATTTTTTTTGCTGCATCATTTAAATCTGAAGCAGATAAAATTTTCAGTCCAGATTTATCTAAAATTTCTTTACCTTTTTCAAAATTTGTACCTGCAAGCCTAACCACTAACGGTACTTTTATATTTGTTTCTTTTGCAGCTTCCACAACACCTTGAGCGAGAATATCACAACGCATGATTCCGCCAAAGATATTAATCAAAATTCCTTTTACTTTTTTATCTGACAATATTAACTTGAATGCTGCAGACACTTGATCTTTTGTTGCTCCACCTCCAACGTCTAGAAAATTTGCAGGTTCTTGACCATATAATTTAATTATATCCATTGTAGCCATTGCTAGCCCAGCTCCATTAACCATACATCCAATTGAACCATTGAGTTTGATATATGCTAAACCAAATTTACTTGCCTCAATTTCAGCTGGCTCTTCCTCATTTAAGTCTCTAAGTTTTAAAATCTCAGGTCTTCTATACATCGCATTATCATCAAAATTAATTTTAGCATCTAAACAAATTAGTTTTTTTTCTTTTGTAATTATTAATGGATTTATTTCTATCAAAGATGCATCTTTATGAACTAAAATACTAAACATAGCATTCAAAAGCTTTTCCGCCTTTTTTTTTTGCTCATCATTTAAATTAAATATTTTTAAAATACTTTTAATTTCTTTTGTTGAAAGTTTTTCTTTCAAATCTACCTTGTTTGTCAAAATTTTTTGTGGGCTCTCATGTGCTACTTTTTCAATATCAACCCCACCTTCAGTACTACTTATAAAAGCAATTTTTGAAGTGTCTCTATCAACTAAACAAGATAAATATAATTCTTTTTCAATATCGTAAGCCTCCTGAATATATATTTTTTTAACTTCTTTTCCTTCTGGACCAGTTTGATGGGTTACAAGTGTTTTTCCAAACATTTTCTTTGCTTCTTCGTAAATTTTTGCTCTATCAACAAGTTTGACTCCTCCAGCTTTTCCTCTTCCTCCTGCATGGATTTGAGCTTTGAGTACAAGTTTTTCAGTGTTTAAAATTTTAATTTTTTCATCTATTTCTTCTAGCTTAAAAACGACAACACCTTCTGAAACTGATGCTCCATGCTCTTTTAATATTTCCTTCGCTTGGTATTCGTGAATATTCATTTTATTTTTTACAACTTATGATTTCGTGATAGGAAAATTTATTATCAAAGATGTTTTTACTGTTAAAACATTTGGCAGTAAAGTAATTTTTTACGTGTTTAAAAAGTATTTCATTTTCTTGAGATAAAATATAAATCACTTCAATTTCGTTTCTTTTGATATTTTCATTAACCATTTTTTTGTAAAAATTAAAATGTTTATGTGTTTCAGTAGGGTGTGTATCATTTCCCCATAAATACCATCTATTTAATAAGTTTAAATCTTCATTTAAAATTACTGATAAAAATTGATAATGAGTTATTAGAACTTTTTTTCTTTTATCTAAACCTATAATTTGTATTGCCTTTTTAATTACTTCTATTTCCTCATTTGGATCAGTATACGGTGTAACCCACTTTAAATGTTTCATTTTAGGACTTAAAATTTCAGCATTTATTGCATTTTTTTTATTAACACTTTCTATATCAAGAAATTTTCTATCAACATTATATCTATAATGAAATTTTATAGTTACAAAATAAACAGCAATAATTAAAAAAACGAAAATATATTTGGATTTAATTTTTGAAATGTTTAAATGTAATATAGATGCTAGTATCGGTATTAAACTAAATATGTAGATTTGATTTGCTGTAACGAGTTGATTAAACAAAAAAACTAAAACTGATAAAACAATTATCAAATTTAATATTTTTATAAAATCATTCTCCTTTTTTAAAAAAGATCTTAAAGTAAAAAAGATAAGTGGAAAATAAAAAATATGTATAAACTTAAAATCCCCAATCAACCTTCCAAAATTGAACTGGCTAGATAGAGTAACATATGCATCAACATCACTTACCAATCTTCCTTGCCCAATAGTTAAAGGAAAAAAAATATACTGATACAAAAAATTTTCAAAAGGTGTATTTGTAAAAATAAAATAAAAAAAGAAAAATATTAATAAAAAAAAACTGCTTAAAGTTAAAGCTTTAAAATTTACAAAATTTTTTTGTTTGAAAAAAAAATAAATTAAAAAAATTACTATAACTAAAAATATATAAGAGCTTGGAGTTTGCATAGAAAAAAAAGCTAAAAAAAAAGTAAACGGTAAAATATACCATATAGTAGATTTTTTATTTTTTAGACCAATACAAAATAAGAATATTGATATTAAAGAAAATATATATGAATGAATGTAAGCAAAAGGTGTACCTGAAACTGGATAACATAGAGTTGCAAAACTCAAGGTATATAATAAAGAATAAAATTTATTTAAATTTAATTTCAGTAAAAAAAAATAAAAACTAAGAGATACCAATATATTTATAAAAGAGGCATGGAAAACATAACTTTTCCAACTTTCTCCAAACAATAGGAAAAAGAATGACTGAAAATAATCAACAACAATACCTGTGAATATCCAAAAGTCCCTGATAGGAAGTTTATTATTTAAAATACTATAACCCGTATCAAAAAAAGCAAAAGTATCAATTGGCATAACACCTGTATTGGCACTAAACCAATTTATTGAAAATGCGAAAATACTTATTAAAAAAACGAAAAAGTAATTGGTATTGGATCTTAAAAATATCATTTTATATTTAATTTCAACGAATAATTCTTTTCTTGTAGCATTAATTATTTTTCATTTATATATTATTTCTAAATTATGTTTAAATTATTCAATAAAATTGAATTTCCTCAACAATCAAACAGAATGAAAACCATTGCAAATACCAAAATTGCAAAGGAAATTTATAATTCTACAAAGTCTAAAAATTTAAAGTTTTTATTGAAACAAAGGTTTGATTGGATGAACAAACACATTAAAGAGAATGATGTTGGAATAGAAGTAGGATCTGGAGCAGGATTTCTGAGAGATTTTATTCAAAATAAAAATCTAAAACTAACGGACATGAGTGATGATGAGCATCTTGATTTTAAAAATATTGATGCACAAGATACAAGTTTTGAAAATGAAAGTTTTGATTATGTTATATCCTCAAATATGATTCATCATATTCCTTACCCTTCCAAATTTTTTAAAGAAATGAACAGAATTTTAAAAAAAAATGGTAAACTTATAATTTTTGAGGCCTATTGTTCCGTTTTTTTTCAACTTGCTACATTTTTAATGAAGCATGAAGGATTTGATTTTACTGTAAATGTCTGGGACGAAAAAATACCAAAGAGTGATGAGGAGAATGTATGGGCAGGCAATATTGCTGTGCCCAATTTAATATTTGACGATAAAAAAAAATTTAATGAAAAGTTGGGACACTTATTTACTCTAGAACATGAAAAACTGGTTGAGTGTTTTATTTTTTTAAATTCAGGAGGTGTTACCTCCAAAACTTTTTGTATTCCTATGAATTACTTTTTTTTGAACTTACTAAATATTATTGATAAAGTTTTGGTAAAAATTTTACCTAGTATTTTTTGCATGGGTAGGAGAATAGTTTTAATTAAAAAATGATTTTATAAAGACGAGTCTATTTTTTTAGCTGAACTAAATAAATCTTCCACAGCTTTAACTGATTTTTTAAAATCATTCTTTTCTTCATCTGTTAATTTTAGTTCGACAACCTTTTCAACTCCATTTTTACCTATTACAACTGGTACACCTACGTATAAATTTTTTGTTTCGTACTCTCCATTTAAATAAGCAGCACATGGTAAAGTTTTCTTTAAATCTTTAATATAAGACTCTGCCATCTGAATGCCGGATGCAGCAGGCGCGTAAAATGCTGAACCCTTTTCTAAAAATTTCACTATTTCTGCACCTCCTTTTCTAGTCCTCATAATAATTGATTCTAAAGTTTCCTTTTTTATTTTCTTTTCATTAACAAGTTCTGTTAAATTTTTTCCATCTACAAACGAACTATTTAAAATTGGAACCATAGTATCTCCATGACCACCTAAAACTAAGGATTCTACTTTTTTAATTGGGACATTAAATTGTTGGGAAAGAAAAAAGTTAAATCGTGAAGAGTCTAAAATTCCTGCCATCCCAACAACTTTTTTTGTTGGAAGTCCCGAATATTTTTGTAAAGCCATAACTATTACATCCAATGGATTAGTTATACATATTACAAACGCATTTGGAGAATTTTTTTTTATACCCTCTGCTACTTGTTTAATAATATTTAAATTTATTTCTAATAAATCATCTCGACTCATTCCAGGTTTTCTTGGTACACCCGCTGTTATTATAACTACATCAGAGTTTTTTATATCTTCATATTTACTTGATCCTGTAATTTTTACATTTGATTGACTCACTCCTGAGGATTGCGAAATATCTAAAGCTTTACCTTTTGCAAGACCTTCAGCTACGTCAAAAAGTACAACGTCTGCAAGTTCTTTTAATGAAATTAAATGTGCTAATGTTCCTCCTATTTGACCAGCTCCTATTAGAGAAATTTTATTTTTCATAGTTATTTCATTGTTGGCATCACAAAATCTGGGTTTGATTTTGCACCAGATGGCCATCTAGATGTTACAGTTTTAAGTTTGGTATAAAATCTTACTCCTTCAGGTCCGTGCATATGTTGGTCACCAAAAAGAGACCTTTTCCATCCACCAAAACTGTGGAATGCTACAGGAACAGGTATTGGAATATTTATTCCAACCATTCCTATTTTTGAGTCACTCGCAAAAGATCTTCCTGTATCCCCATCTCTTGTAAATATACTTACTCCATTACCAAATTCATGATCATTTACTAGTTTAATAGCCTCATTATAATCTCTCGCCCTTACAACTGATAAAACTGGGCCAAATATTTCTTCCTTATAAATTCTCATATTTTTTTTTACATTATCAAACAAACACCCACCCATATAAAAACCTTTTTCATATCCCTGTAACTTTAAATTTCTTCCATCAACAACTAGTTTTGCCCCCTCTTTTACTCCAATATCTACATAGCTTTTAACTTTTTCGAGATGTTCTTTGGTCACTAATGGACCCATTTCAGATTTTTTATCCAGACCTGGTCCAACTTTTAAAGTTTCCACTTTTTTTGCTAAATTTTTTACTAGAGGGTCGGCAATTTTTCCAACTGCAACTGCAACTGATTGTGCCATACATCTCTCTCCGGCTGATCCATACGCTGCTCCCATCAAACCATTTACTGCTTGATCTAAGTCACAATCCGGCATTACTACGCAATGATTTTTTGCTCCACCCAAAGCTTGAACCCTTTTTTCATTTTTAGCACAATTTTCATAAATATATTTTGCTATAGGTGTTGATCCAACAAAACTCACTGCGGCAATATCTTTATTATCTATAATTGCATCAACTGCTTCTTTATCTCCATTTACAACATTAAATACCCCTGGTGGTAATCCTGCTTGTGAAAATAACTCAGCCAATCTAATTGAACAGCTTGGATCTTTTTCTGAAGGTTTTAAAATAAAAGTGTTGCCACATGCTATTGCGATTGGAAACATCCACATAGGAACCATAGCTGGAAAATTAAACGGTGTAATTCCTGCACAAACACCCAGAGGCTGTCTCATTGACCAGCTATCAACACCTGTTCCAACATTTTCAGTAAATTCACCTTTTAATAACTGTGGTATTCCACAAGCAAACTCGACTACTTCAAGTCCTCTTGTTAGGGAACCTTTTGCATCTTCATAAACTTTACCGTGTTCTGAAACAATTATTTTAGTCAATTCGTCATAATTTTTTTCTATTAACTCTTTGAATTTAAATAATACTCTTGCTCTGTATAAAGGTGTTTTTTTGGACCAATCTATAAATGCTTTTTTTGCAATTAAAACAGCATCATTAACATCCTCTTTCGTTGCAAAAAAAACTTCTGAACTTTGTTCACCTGTAGATGGATTAAATACTTTACCAGTTCTTTTAGAATTTCCTGATATTTTTTTTCCGTCAACAAAATGTTGAATTGAATTCATTGCTCAATGATTAATTAAGCTTTTAGCTTGTTGCAAGCATTTTTTTAATAGATCCAATTGCTTTAGCAGGATTCAAACCTTTAGGGCAGGAATTGGTGCAATTCATAATCGTATGACATCTATAGAGTTTTAGCTCATCAGCGACTTTTTTTAATCTTTCTTTTCTTTCCTCATCTCTACTATCCATAATCCAGCGATATGCCTGCAGCAATACAGCTGGTCCTAAATATTTATCACCATTCCACCAATAGCTTGGACAAGAAGTTGAGCAACATGCACAGAGAATACACTCATAATAACCATCTAATTTAGCTCTATCTTCTTGTGATTGTTTTATTTCTGTCAGAGTTTTTTCACCAGCTTTCGCTTTCAACCAAGGTTCAACAGACTCATATTGCTTATAGAGTGTAGTTAAATCACCTACTAAATCTTTTACAACTTTTAAATGTGGTAATGGATAAATATTTAGTTCACCTTCGATTTCAGAGTGAGACTTTATGCAAGACAGTGTATTTACTCCGTCAACATTCATTGCGCACGAGCCACAAACTCCGTGTGCACAAGATCTTCTAAAAGTTAACGTGGGATCAATTTCATTTTTAATTTTAAAAAGAATATCTAAAACTTTTGGTCCACATTCGTTTAAATCAACTTCAAATGTATCAATTCTTGGGTTTTCTTTACTTGAAGGGTTCCATCTATAAATATTTACTTTTTTTAAATTATTTGAACCAGTTTTATCCTTATAAAACTTGCCTTTCAAAATTTTTGAATTTTGTGGAAGGCTAAATTGAGCCATTAATAAACTCTCTCCCTAGGTGGGAAATATTGCACATCATTTGTTAGGGTTTTGGAATGAACTGGTCTGTAAGCTACTCTAACCTCACCACCTTTTTGCCAAGCAAGAGTATGCGTCATGTATTTCTTGTCATCCCTATTTTTAAAATCTTCTCTTGCATGAGCGCCTCTACTTTCCTTTCTATGATAGGCTGAGTCTATCGTTGTCATTGCTTGTCTTATAAGATTATCAAATTCTAAAGTTTCGACAAGATCTGTATTAAATAATAATGATTTATCAGAAACAGAAATATCTTGTATACCGTCAAAGGGCTTTCTTATTTGGTCCATGCCTTCTTTTAAAGTTTTTTCGGTCCTAAAAACTGCGCATTTAGATTGCATAGTTTTTTGCATAGACAATCTAAGTTCAGAAGTTTTTGTTGAACCAGATGCATTGCGAAGTTTATCAAATCTATCTAGGCATTTATCGGTTTCACTTTGTGATATCTCTTCATGTGGAGTGCCAGGTTTTATGAGTTCGGCAGCTCTGTTTGCGGCTGATTTCCCAAACACTACTAAATCTATCAAGGAATTTGATCCTAATCTATTTGCTCCATGAACAGAAACGCATGCTGCTTCTCCTATAGCCATCAATCCAGGCACCGTGGATTCTTTGCCATTTAAAGTTAGAACTTCGGCTTTGTAATTAGTTGGTATCCCGCCCATATTATAGTGAACTGTTGGAACTACTGGAATAGGATCTTTTCTTACATCAACCTCGCAAAATGTTTTTGCTGACTCAGCAATTCCAGGTAATCGCTCCTCTATTACTTTTGGATCAAGGTGATTTAAATGCAAATTAACATAATCTTTATTTTTACCAACTCCTCTTCCCTCGTTTATTTCTACTGCTATTGATCTACTTACTACATCTCTTGACGCTAAGTCTTTTGCTTTTGGGGCATATTTTTCCATAAACCTTTCACCTTTAGAGTTTAAAAGATAACCACCCTCACCTCTTACCCCTTCAGATATCAAAGTTCCTACTCCGTAAATTCCAGTTGGGTGAAACTGCACAAACTCCATGTCTTGTAATGGTAAGCCTGCACGCAATGCCATTCCATTTCCATCTCCTGTGCAGGTATGAGCTGAGGTTGCTGTATAATAAACTTTGCCATAACCACCTGTGGCAAGAATTGTTATATGCGATCTGAACCTGTGTATTGTGCCGTCATTTAAATTCCATGCAATAAGCCCTTTGCATTCTCCATTATTCATAAGTAAATCTAATGCGAAATATTCTATAAAAAATTCTGTATTATGTTTTAAAGCTTGACCGTACAAAGTGTGTAGTATTGCATGACCAGTTCTATCTGCTGCCGCACAAGTCCTTTGAACAGACTCATTTCCATAATTTTTTGTCATTCCACCAAATGCTCTCTGGTAGATTTTTCCCTCTTTAGTTCTGCTGAATGGTACTCCATATTTTTCTAATTCGATAACTGCCTTTGGAGCTTCCTTGCATAGATGTTCTATTGCGTCCTGATCTCCTAACCAATCAGACCCTTTGACAGTATCATACATGTGCCATCTCCAATCATCTTCGCCCATATTTCCTAAGGCTGCTGAAATTCCACCTTGAGCAGCTGACGTGTGACTTCTTGTTGGAAAAACTTTTGATATACATGCAGTTTTTAATCCAGCCTCTGAGAGACCAACAGCAGCTCTTAATCCTGAACCACCAGCTCCTAAAACTACAACGTCATATTCGTGATCAATAATTTTGTATGCTTTCATATTTTAGTTTTTAAATAAATAAATAATTAATAATAATGTGACTATTATACTAAAAAAAACAAGTGATCTGTTTGCGGCATTTTTGAGTTTGAAATTGCTTATATAATCTTCAAAAACCTCACTTATTGTTAACGTGTAAAAAGTTGATGCAAATATTAAGAATAAAGTAAAAATTATTTTAGTTGCGAAGCTTTCAAAAAACAAAATAGATTGAGAATTGTTAGCATCCAACAAACCTACTAAATTTATAATAAACCAAACCATAAAAGGAATTAATATTCCTGATGTTATTTTAATTATTAACCATTTTTTTGCTGCTTTAATCATTTAAAATAAATTTTTCCCCATTGAGTAAAAAAGAATAGTTAAAATAAACGATCCAATAATTGTAAGTATTCCCGTAATTCTTGATATCTTGAGATCAAAACCATATCCCATATCCCATGCTAAGTGTCTAATCTCATTTAATATTTGAAAACTAAATGACCAACAAATACAAATTATTAAAAACTTTCCTATAAATGATTGTGAAAGCATTTGAAGGATTTTGATATCCGTTCCTATAAAAATTAATATTGAAGAAATTAAAATAATCAAAACAAAATTAATTATCCCAACTATTCTGTGGGAAATAGACAGAAGAGATGATATATGCCATTTATAAATCTGTAGATGAGGAGATAATGGACTATTTTTATTAGACATTTTTTTTAATTAATTGTTCTGCAATTTGTACAGTATTCAATGCAGCCCCTTTTAGTAAATTATCAGAAACGACCCACATGTTTATTGCTTTACTATTTGAACTATCCTTTCGTATCCTTGAAATAAAAGTTAAATAACTATTTTCTGCTTCTAAAGGGGTTATATAACCTCCATCTTTTCTTTCATCAATAACTTTACAACCCCTTGATTTATTTAAAATATCTTTAATACTTTTAATATCAAACGGTTTCTCAAACTCTACATTAATAGACTCTGAATGAGAAACCATTACAGGAACCCTAACACAAGTAGCAGATATCTCAATTTTTGAATCAAGAATTTTTTTTGTTTCATTAATCATTTTCCATTCCTCTTTGGTATAGCCTTCATCGACAAATTCATCAATATGTGGTATTAGGTTAAATGCAATTTGTTTCGTAAAATTTTTTGAAGAAATTTTTTTTCCATCCAGAAATTCCTTTGATTGAGTTATTAACTCATCCATTGGAGCTTTACCTGCGCCAGATACTGATTGATACGTCGATACAATAATCCTTTTGATATTGTAATGATCATGTAATGGTTTTAAAGCAACAACCATTTGTATTGTAGAACAGTTTGCATTGGCAATAATATTCTTTTTTTTATAATTTTCTAATTGGTCCAAATTTACTTCTGGAACTATTAAGGGAACATCGTTATCCATTCTAAAATATTTAGAATTATCTATTACAATGGTTTTTTTGCTTGCTTTTTGAGCCCATTGTTCTGCTATTTTGCTTCCAGCTGCAAAAAAAGTTATTTTAGCATTAGAAAAATCATATTTTTCAAGATCTTGGACTTCTATCTCATTTCCTTTAAATTTGATTTTTTTTCCGGCGCTTTTTGAGGAAGCTACTAAAAATAAATTAGTTATTTTAATCTTAGATTTTTCCAAAATTTCAATAGTTTTTCTTCCGACGTTGCCGGTGGCACCAATTATAGCTAAGTTCATTAAAAAGTATTTTAATTTAAATTTGATATAATTGCATCACCCATAT
>MDTE01092848.1_pt1 | contig 32991 bp, 26 predicted proteins | sample 811231 | NCBI WGS metagenome assembly MDTE01 (sample SAMN05326651, study PRJNA326480) | marine metagenome | isolation source: seawater | place: Indian Ocean: Red Sea | collected 2010
CAACAACGACGACGGCTTCGAGTGGTTCGGCGGCACGGTGAACTGCTCGCACCTCGCGGCCGTGTTCTGCGACGACGACTCCTTCGACTTCGACCAGGGATTCCAGGGCTGTTTGCAGTTTGTCTTCGCAATCCAGACCAATGGAGCACTTGGCAACGGGGACAAGATCGGTGAGCACGACGGCCGCGACGACGGAGCGCATACCGCCGACAACGAGAACGAGCGGACCAAGCCGGTGATCTTCAACGCGACTTACATCGGTTCGCAGAGTGACAACGCGCAGTCGGGCACGGGCTTCAAGCTCCGTGAGGACTTCGCCGGTCAGTACCACAACTCGTTCTTCATGGACCTGAAGACGGGCCTGGAGATCGGGGAGAGTGTGGCGGACGGGGAAGCCGGACCGTTCACGATAGAGAACGTGGAGCAGGGCTTGCTGCGCTTCGAGAACATCACGTGGTACAACGTGGGGACGCCGACGGCGAACTCGGGAGATACCACGGCCTCGAACAGTGGAAGCGGTCTGACCTTGAACTTTGCGGAGCTGGGCTTGTATCTCGGAGACTACGACGACTTCCCGTCCTTCCCGGACGGTGTGGACGGCAGCAACGTGGACCTCGGGGACGATCCGGCGGATATTCCCGTCTCCTCGATCAGCAGGACCATTGGATCGCAGGGCCTCGACCCCTCTCTTCCGACAGGGAGCCCGCTGTGGAGCGCGAACGGCGCTTCTCTCACCGGACTGCCACTGGCCTACGATACGGCGGGTGACAACCTCGATTGTTCCGGCCTGGTGGCCACAGATTACCAGGGAGCCTTCAGTGGAAGCAACTGGTTAGAAAACTGGACCTATCTTGCGCAAGAAGCCTATCTCGGCTCCGCCACGTCTGGTTCGGTGGTCGTGACCGACATCGGCTTTGTCGATTCCGACACGATCTTCATCGAGTTCCTGAGCAGCGCGTCGAGCACCACGCATGAAGTGAAATCCTCGGCCGACTTGAGCACCAGTCCATTCGCTAATGCCGTGACGATCTCCGGTGGGTCGCTCACAACGGACGCCTCAGGAGTCGGTCACATCGAGATTGATCTGACTGCGGACGCGCTGTTCTTCCAGATTCAGATTCCTTGACTTGGTTAATCCGAAACATGGATATCGAGGGGCCGTCCGAGGGACGGCCCCTCCCTTTGTGGCAAGGTGCAAGACAAGTGACGGAAAGGTCACAGGTGGACGCCTTTGAAAGCTGGCATCGTCCGACAGAGGGGAATACGGATTTGGTGTTGCGAATGACGATGACAATTCGAACTGAGTCCCCCCCCTGTTTGCTCCGTCCGCGCTTTCTCGTTGGCTTGCTCTGTGCGTCATGTCTTGCAGCCGCTTCGACGTCTCACATTCAGGCAGAGGATACGGCAACCCTGCGCGGCACGGTGGAGCAGTGGGTAAACACGATGCAGAAGATTCAGGAAGAGCAGTCGCGTTGGTCGCGCGACAAGCAAGTCCTCGAGTCAAACAAGGAAGGCTTGGAGCAGGAGATCAAGGACCTGGAGGAGGCCATTGCGGCAGCGAAGGGACGCCTCGAATCGTCCGGCAAGGAGAAGCAGGAGAAGCTGGAGCAGAAACGGGAAAACGACCAGGCCCGGGAAGCGCTGGCCAAGGTCCTGCAATCTGCGGAAGCGGAGGCCTTGCGGGTCGTGCCGCTCCTGCCCGCGTTTTATCTCAAGAAGAACACCAAGCTGGCTGCGGCTGTGGACGCGCTCAAGAAAACCGCCCAATTTACGGAGGAGGAGAGGGCGAAGGACCTTGGCTCGCGGTTGACTACTGTCGCCCTGGTGTTGGCGGAGGCAGAGAAGTTCCAAATGAGAAGCTGGGTGCGGGGCGAAGAGCGTGAAGTCGATGGCAAGCCGATGCTGGTGACGACGATCTACTTCGGGCTCTCGACGGCGTTTTCGGCAGACGAGCGCGAGACGGTTGCCCTGCGCGGACAGGCGACCGAGAAAGGTTGGGAGTTCGAGAGCCTGCCGGGCAAAGACGCTCCGGGCCGGATTATCGACTTAATTGAAGTGGCCTCGTTGAAGGGCGAGATCAAGTTCGTGGAGGTCCCCCTGGAGCTGCGCTGATGAAGAGACCCCGGCCTATGCTACTCCTGGCGGTTTTGGCCTTCTCCGCCGCTGTTCCGCCAATCATGGCCGATGACGCGCTGGCGCGGGCGCGGCAGGATCTGCAGGAAGCGATCTCCCAATACGAGCAGTTGACCGCCGATGTCTCGGCCGCGGAGGAGAAGTTGATCCGGGAGGTAGAGCTTCTCGACGACCGTGTTCTGGAACTCTCGCGGGAGTTGCGGACCCTGGAGGGTGAGGAAGCGCTGGCTAACAAGAAAAGGCAGCAGCTGGAAAACGAGCTGGAGCGGCGCGAGGCGGAGTTCGACTACTTCTGGAAGACCTTCGACCAGTACCGGTCTCAACTGGTGAATCGGCTGCACGTGGCCGAGAGCCAGACGTACGAAGCGACCCTCGGGGAGCTCAAAATTCGGGTTGATGGAGCGGGCGACGATCTGGTGGCAAAGGTGGAGGCCAACGCTCCAGCCTTGCAGCTGGGTGTCGACCGCTTACTCGACCTGGCGGGCGGTCATTCGTTCGAGGGCAAAGCGGCCGGTCTGGGAAACACGCTGGAAACTGGCTCGTTTGCGGTCTTCGGTCCGCTCGGATTCTTCGCCGGGGACAACGGAGAGGTTGCCGGAATGACCGCCTTCACGGCGGGCGACGTGAATATCCCCGCGATCCTCCAGATGAACGATGCTGACAAGAAGAAAGTGGTCTCGTTCGTGCGGGAGGGATCAGGAGTAGTTCCCATCGATCCCTCTCTGGGAAAGGCGTTCCAAATTGAGGACAGCAAAAAATCGATTGGGGAATTCCTCGATGCCGGAGGATACGTTGGCTACGCGATCGTCGTCTTCGGAATCATCGGCGGCGCATTGGTGGTGTTCAAGCTGATCGAGATCCTGCGATTCAAGGTACCCTCCCGCAGTGCGGTGAACGAGATCCTCGACGATTTGCTCGATGGCAACGAAGAGGAGGCCATCGAACGGTCGGAGGGTCTCGAGGGACTTGCCGGACGGGTGGTGGAAGCCGGGACGAGGCACTTCTTCGCAAAACGGCGTATTCTGGAAGACGCCTTGTTCGAGAAGATGAGTGCGGTGCAGCCGCGACTCGACCGCTTGCTGCCGTTCCTCGCGGTGATCGCAGCGGCCGCGCCGATGGCCGGCTTGCTGGGAACAGTTCTCGGGATCATGAAGACCTTTGACATGATGGCGCAGTTCGGCACCGGCGATGCCAAGGTCACCGCGGGTGGAATCGGGGAGGCACTTATTACCACCTTCCTCGGACTGATGGTCGCGATTCCCACCATCATCGTGCATGGTCTTCTGAAGAGTCTGGCCCGGACTCGACTGGGACAGGTGGAGGGAATTGCTCTCGCGATGGTCAATGGCACCACCGAGATCGGGAAGGAGAGTCCCGGGGTCCAAAAGTCCAACGTGGGTGAAGAATCCAGTGAAGATGAAGACGAGGGCCTCGAGGACGTTTTGGTCGAACCTGCCTGATGAACATGCTCGCTGAATCCACCATGTCGGAAATGCTCCGTCTCTTTGCGGACGGGGGACCGGTCATGTTCATGTTGGCCCTTATTGCGGTGATTCTCTTCAGCACGGCTTCCGCGGCGGTCTTCTTTGTTTCCAAAGGTAATCTTACCACCAAGCGGCAGGAACACTGGGTGGACTGGATCAAGAATCCCGATGCGGGCGAGGGCCGAGCCGGGGAGATCATCCGCTATGCCACGCACGGCCCAAGGGTGTCGATCAAGACGGTGCAGCGCCGCCTGGACGAGATCCGCGAAGTCGTCATCAACTCGATCGACCGACGTCTCATCATCATCGGCACCCTGGTGGCGGTGGCGCCGATGACCGGTCTCCTCGGCACGGTCGGGGGAATGCTGGACATGTTCGACGGCCTGGCCAACGCAAGCGGCAAAAAGAGTATGGAGAAGATCCAGTCCGGGATGATGGAGAGTCTCCTGAGTCCGCTCACCGGACTCGTCATTGCGCTGCCCGGGATGTTTATGGCGCTGATCATCCAACAAAAACGCACCTGGATTGCCTCCGCCCTGACCCAGCTGGAAAGCACGATCATCCGGGTGCGCTTCAAGGAGATCTAACAACCAACTCAAAGCTATGTTTCAACGAGGACGAATCAGAATGACGGAGGACGACGAGGCCAAACCGGATCTCTCCCCCATGATCGACTGCGTGTTTATTCTACTGATCTTCTTCATCATCACGACGGTGTTCGTGGAAGAGACCGGGGTGCAAATCAACCGGCCCGAGGCGAGCGTTCAGAGCAAGCTTGAAAAGAACAGCATTCTCATTGCGATCACTTCGGACGGTAAGGTCGTCTACGGGGGCCGCGAGGTCGGGATCAAGGGCGTGCAATCCGTAGTGAAGCCGCTGGTGGCGGAGAATGGCGATATCCCATGCATCATCCAGGGTGATGAACAGGCTCGGCACGGAGTGGTTACCCAGGTGCAGGACGAGTGTCTCCTGGCCGGGGTGAAGAAATCGAAGCTTACGATCGCGACCAACTGAGGTGAAGCGACACGTCTACAAGCCTCCAAAGGGGAGCCCGAAGCTCAATCTTGTCCTGGCCGTGCTCGGGGGTGGATTCATGACATTTGCTTGTTTCTTCGTGATTCCGCTGATGAAAAAACTGGAAGCGTCCTTCAAGCGGGATGAGCCGCTCCCGGTGGAAGAGTTCGCCTTCGAAGATCCCCCTGAGGAGTTCGAGGCGCCGGAGGAGGAGCCCCCGCCGGAGGAAGAACCGGAGGAACCGCCCGAGATGGAGGCTCCTCAGGCTGAGCTGGATCTCGCCCTGGAGCTACCGGAGCTCTCCACCGGAGTGGGAGGGATCATGATAAATTTGGCGCCCAAGTTCGATGTCCACGACAATCCGGAAGACTTCTTCGACTCCGGAGATCTGGACATAGCTCCACGCGCGACCACCAAGTTTCCTCCTCGCTATCCGCCTGGACTCCTCCGCAGGAAGATTGTGGGCCGCGTGGTCGTGCGGGCGCTGGTGGACGAAACCGGTACTGTCCGTGAGGTAACCATCAAGGAGAGTTCGGGGCATGGTGAGATGGACCGTGCGGCCGCGAACGCCTTCAAGCGCTGGCGCTACAAGCCAGCGATCAAGGGAGGGCGCAAAGTGCGCGCTCCCGTTGTACAACCATTCAATTTCAGGGTGCGATGAAAGTGTTTATGAAGGGGATTCTGAGGATGTCTGTATTCCTGGCGATGGGTTCTGCGATGGCGAAGCCCATTCCGATATCACCGACGCAGTTCCAGAGCAGAGATTTCGTGAAGGCTTTCATCGGGAGTTATGGATTTCTCTCTCCGGTGGAACCGAAAGTGGACACCGAAGAGGCCGAGCTCCTCGTTGACCTGCAGGAACTCTTCGGGCAAGGGCGCTACGCGGAGGTGGAGAAACGGTTATCTGCGTTCATCCGCGAGCGCAGGCAGCCGATCGATCCGGAGGCCAAGCCCAAGGATGTGAGCCCAGCCATGATCTTCATGTTGGGGAACTACTACTTTCAGAGTGACCGGATCAAGGAGGCCGAGCGGGCGTACCGCATTGCCATCGATCGGTTTCCCAGCTTTCGGCGTGCCCACAAGAACCTCGCTATGCTGCATGCGTCGAGTGGTGACATGGACAAGGCCTTCCCTCACTTGAAGAAGGCAATCGAACTGGGCGACGCCGATCATCGGAGCTACGGGTTATTGGGCTACACTTACCTTCTCAAGAAGCGGCCGATGGCGGCCGAGGGCGCCTACCGGCAGGCCTTCCTCCTTAATCCGGACGAGAAGGACTGGAAGCTAGGTTTGGCGCAGGCGCTGCTCCTGCAGGAGAACTGGGCCGCGGCGGCGTCGCTGCTGGGAGAACTCATCAACGAGTCTCCGGGCAACGTTGACCTCTGGAAGCGCCAGGCCAACTGCTACATCGAGATGAACCAGAAGTTGCGCGCGGCTGCGAACTTCGAGGTGTTGCGGAGGAAAGGCCTCGCGGACGTGGAAACGCTCGACCGGCTTGGAAACATCTACGTGGTGGCAGAGCAGCCAATGCTTGCGCTGGGCGCGTATCTGGCCGCGATGAAGAAGAGTCCAACCGTTGACGTGAAGCGATCCCTCCGGACGGCGCGCATCCTGGTGGATTTCGGAGCGGGAGAGGAGGCGACCAAGTACATCAAGCAGGTGCGCGAGCACGGATCGGGGACACTCCAGAATTCCGACTTGGTTGAACTATTGCTCGTGGAAGTGGCTGCCGCCCGCCTGAGGAAGGATCCGGACCGGATGGGCGAGTTGCTGGATCGCGTGCTCGAGATCGACCGCGGTCACGGAGAGGCCCTCGTTCAGCGCGGGGTCTATCTGGGTCAACTGGCGCTGGATGCGCCGGATCCCGATGGGAAGAAAAAGCTCTACACGCAGGCGCGGACGAGTTTTCGCATGGCCCTCGAGAAGCCAGAGGTCGCCTACCAGGCGAACTTGCGCTACGGACAGATGTTGGTTCGTCGGGGACAGGCAATTGAAGCGCTGACCTATTTGAAAGCGGCCCTAGAAGAGAAGGAGAGCGACAATCTGAAACAGTATATCCGCCGCGTGGAACGAGCGGCTGCTCGCCAAAAGGTGCGGGAGGAGCGTGAAGCGAAGGAGCGTGCAGAGGCGGAAGCAAAGGCGCGGGAGTCCGCCGCCAAGAAGGAGGAAGTGAAATGAGGGTCACTGCTGTCATCATTCTGTTCGTGTTGCCGGCCTTGCCTGTGCTGGGCAATGAGGCGCTGGATCTTCTTGAAGGGAAGGAAGACCCGCTCGAACCCCTGGGGCACGTGCTCACTCCGCAGCCGGACGCTTCCCAGCCGAATGGCCTGAACTGGGATCAGGATTTCTCCTGGCGCTGGCTTACCCAGCTGCCGCCGCTCTGGAGCTATGCTCCCGAAGACAATCGCTGGGTGCAAGAGGCAGCTCTCACGGGGCTCTTCGAATGGCGCCTCGAGTCGGGATCGATCGAGCCCGACGGTACGGGAATCCCGGATCAGGATGTCGATTCCGCCGGGGCTCGGCGAGCCCGGTTGGGAACAGTGCTGAGGGCCTTTTACAACACCGACCTCGAGGGAGAGGCCGTTTTCGATGGAGATGCCGACTACCATGGCATCGGAAAGCTAAAGGCGACCGTTCATGTCACCGATGATGTCTCGCTCGCGTTCGGCAAGTTCCGGCCGCCCTTCGCTCTCGAGTACACCCGGGATGCGTCTGTCCGGATGATTCCAGAGATGTCGCCACTTGCGGCTCAGATCGTGCCCGCGAACTCGCTGGGAGCGATGGCCAGTGGGGTTTTGGGCGACTGGGACTGGGGAGTGGGATGGTTCAGCAGCGACTCTTCGAAGAACATCCCCGGCTTCGACGGGGATGGTTACGTTCTCGCCAAGCTGGGATACACGTTCCAGGGGACTCCGGGAGGCGAGGCCGCCCCGGAGCAGGAGGGAGAAGGGGCGTCCTCGACTTACCAGCGTTGGCACCTCGACTACATCTACAACATGGACGGCGGGCAGAGCGCGAGCATCCCCGGTGGTTATGACCATCTTCTCGCGACGGGCCTGCAGGTCAGCAGCGGTCCTTTTGATTTCCTGGGCGACTTCATGCTCGCCAATGGCAAGCAGAACACCGTCTGGGGCATGACCTTGCAGGGATCCTATTGGCTTCTGGAGGACGCCGTGCGGGCGGTGGCGCGCTACAGCTACGCGGACACTGACGATGCGGCCGGACTGCGCGTGGGATGGGGCGTGCCCAGTCCCACCTCCGATACGATTCATCCATTCCAGTATCCCGTTGTGCAGACCGGCGACGAGTTGCACACGTTTTTCGGCGGCCTCAATTTCCACATCTTTGGCGACTACGTCATCGTCCAAGCTGGCGCCGAGTACCGCATCCTCAAGAGCCCCGTGACGGGGCTGCCCGACGTGACCTCCTGGCTCTGGCAGCTCGGAGGACGGGCAGCTTTCTAACCGATCTAACAGCAAACATCTCAGACCAATTCATGAAGCGATTCTCTCTCCTCGCGGTCCTCTTCTTCACCTCCCTCCTCCCTTCGCCCGCTACAACTCTAAACGTGGAAGCGTTCGGAAAGGCATTGCATGGTTGGAAGAAGGATCGCACCGCGAGCTATACTATCAATAACAACCGCTACCGCACGCACCGGCCCACCGCGACGCGGACCCAGGGTGGCGGGTTGTTCATTTCCACCCGGATCGAAGAGGGCGGGCGTCTGTCCAGCGGTGCGGTATGTGTCTTGGAGCTCACCTTTAGCCCGGAGGGGCATCCCATCGCGGCGCAAATTCGGGCCACGATGAAGGGGAAGCGTCTCGATACGGGACTGGTGACCCGGAAGGCCGCCGCACCCCTGCCGACCGAGGGCGAGGGTACCGCGGAAGCCGGGGCCGGTTGGCAAACTCCCACCAACACACTGGTGATGGACCTCTTCACCCGCTTCGACGCCGAGCTCAGGAAACTGGATGGCAAGGAGGGAGGGAGACAGCGTCGCGACATCTTCGGTCGCGTGACGGGCAGTGCTAACAAGCGAACAGATGTCCCGGCGGCCATCCGGCACAACTTGAATCTGCTACTCGGGCACGTTGGATCTGGCCGGGGAAAGTAGCGGAAGGGGGAACGATTGGCGGTTCATCCAGATCTCGGACTGCTGTGCCTGTTTGCCGCGATCTCGTCGAGGAGACTTCGCACGGACTCCTCCGCAAGGACCAACGGCTTCAGTTTGGTCGGGTGTGGACTCTCCGGGCGAGAGCGTCAAAGTCATAGAGCTCGGGGGTGTTTGACGGAGACCAACGACCGACGGCCAAACTCGGGCTGTCATGAGCGACCAAACCTAGTCCACCCCGCGCACGCAATAGCCCACCCCACGCACGGTTTCGACCAACGAAGCGCGATTTCCGAGCTTTTGTCGGAGGCGCTTTATGTGTGTGTCGAGGGTGCGGCTATGGGCTTCATCGCTGTATCCCCACACTCGCCGCAGGAGATCTTTACGACTCTGGGGTTTTCCCGCGTGCTCGGACAGGCGAAGGAGGAGCTTGAATTCGGTGGCCGTGAGATCGACCGGCTCGTTCTCGAGGTAGAACTTGAGATTGTTCTTGTCGAAGCGGAGCGGCCCGACCTCGGACTCCGTCACCGCCGGAATGGACGATGAGCGGCGCAGGAGGGACTCCACACGCAGGAGGAGTTCCTTCGGGCTGAAGGGTTTGGTGAGGTAGTCGTCCGCTCCGACTTCGAGGCCCTGGATCCGATCCTCGACCTCGGAGCGGGCGGTGAGAATGATGACTGGTGTGTCCATGGTACGGCGATTGCTCCGAAGGTCCTTGCATACCGCAATGCCGTCCTTTCCGGGCAGCATCAGGTCGAGGAGAACAAGATCTGGCTTGTCAGCCAGGGCCTTTTGGAGGCCGAGGAGCCCGTCGTGGGCAACCTCGGTTTGGTACCCTGCCCGCCTGAGATTGAACGTGACTAGGTCTGCCACGTCGGGCTCGTCTTCAACTATCAGGACTCTTTGCATCGGACCCGAAAAGGTTACCGGACTCAGTCGGGCGTGCGTGCCAGATATGGTGTCGGTAGCGTAACATTGATCCTGCCAGGAAAGGGCACGCTCTCCATGAGATTTCGCGCGATAATTCAGCGGGTCCTTCGGGATCGGTGGCGGCGATGAGAGCGTGGGCGCTCCATGTGACAAAACTGTTTCTCAAATCGCTGCCACTATCTCGGAAGAGTCAGAGAGTCTCACAGTGTCAAGCAACGGTATCACTCTCAGCTATGATTCAGTTCCAGTCTATTCGAATGAAATGGTGTTGCAGTGGCCTCGCGGCCGCAGCTTTCGGCCTTGTCGGCTGTAACAGCGAAAGTGGGAGCGGCGGAGACTCTTCCGTGCAGATCAGCATCGTCGGGTCATCGACGGTCTACCCTTTCTCCAGTTACGTCGCAGAGGAATTTGGCGAGACCAGCGACTTTTCCGCTCCCAAGGTGGAGTCGACGGGTTCAGGGGGCGGGCAGAAGCTGTTCTATGCAGGGGTCGGCCTCGACACTCCCTCGATTACCAATTCGTCCCGCCGGATGAAGTCGAGCGAGTTCGAGGAAAACCTGAAGAACGGCAACAAGGAGATCGCCGAGATCAAGATCGGCTATGATGGCATCGCGATTTGTCAGAATAAGGACAACGCACCCCTCAATCTGACCCTTGAGCACATCACCCAGGCGGTGGCCGAGAAGGTCGTCGTAGATGGCGAGTTGGTTCCCAATCCACACAAGAAGTGGAGCGACATCGACAGCAGCCTGCCGGATCGCGACATCAAGGTGCTCGGGCCGCCATCGACCTCGGGAACGCGGGACGCTTTCCACGAGCTGGCGTTGCACGCTGGCGCCAAGGCGCTCGGATACCCGGATGGGGCAGACGGAAAGGAAGACGGTAAGGTGAAGTACCAGAGCGTGCGGCAGGACGGGGCGTGGGTGGACTCCGGTGAGGATGACAACTTGATCGTCCAGCAGTTGTCGAACGACAAGAATGCGCTGGGCATCTTTGGCTACAGCTTCTTGGCGGAGAACCGAGACAAGGTGTCCGCCGCCACGATTAAGGGCGTGGCGCCTGAGCCCAGTGCAATTTCTTCCGGCGAATACCCAGTATCCCGGTCCCTCTTTTTCTATGTGAAAATGGCCCACCTGGGTGAGGTGAGTGGCCTGCAAGAATTCGTGGATTTGTTCTTAAGCGAGGAGATGATCGGGCCGGATGGTGTTCTCAAGGACCGTGGCCTGATTCCTTTGCCCACTGCTGATCGTGAAAAACTTCGTAGTGATTGGAAGGCGAAGAAACTGCTCACCGCCTCAGCCTTCGAAGGGTGATCCCTCCTCGAAGCAAATCGTCGATTTTTCGTGGGCCCGGCTTGCTGTCGGGCCCCGTTGCCTCCGTTCGATGTCGACTTGGAACAGGACCGGCACCTGGCGCGGCGTCCGTGGGAGAGGATGGGAACCGGACCTAGAACGCTCTGAACTCTCTCCCATAGCACATTTCTCGTGAACACTTCTGCCACCATTTACTGGTTCTTGGGAGGGATGCTCGTCCTCGGCGTTGCCTCCTACGTCCTGGGGAGACGGAAGGCGGCAGTCATCTCCCGACAGGAGCGCATGTGCTCCCGTCTCTCCCACTATGGAGGCTATGTGGTTTGCTGGTCGGTTATGCCGGCCTGCCTCTTCGGCCTGACCATCGGGTTCCTCCACTTGTTCCGTGGGCGTCGGCCCGACGAGGTCGAATCGGCGGCCGGGCTTCACACCGAAACCGGCTGGCTGGGGAACGTCTATGACAAGGCGATGGGAATCTTTCCCGCCCCGGTGGTTTTGGCGATCTGTCTCGTGATGGCGATCGCGGGCATGGCTTGGTCCTTGCCCCGTATCAACGCCAAGCTGCGGGCCCGCGGCACGGTCGAAGGGATGATTCGGAAGGTCCTGATGGGAAGTGCCCTCATTACGATCATGACGACGTTTGGGATCGTGGCGTCGATCCTTTTCGAAGCAATCGAGTTCTTTCGGGGCAGCGACACCCGTCCGCCGGTTCCGCTCTGGGACTTTCTGACTGGCACCACTTGGGCGCCAGAAACTGCGTTCGTCCAGGCCCAGGGTGACGCCCGCGCAGGCGATTCCTACGCCGAGCCGAAGTTCGGGGCCGTGCCAGTATTCGCGGGAACTTTCGTGATCACCGGAATCTCCCTTCTTGTGGCCGTCCCCATCGGGTTGTTCGCGGCAATCTACATGGCAGAGTACTCACCCGCCCGGCTCCGTAAGTGGGCCAAGCCACTCCTCGAGATTCTGGCCGGGATTCCCACCGTAGTTTACGGCTTCTTCGCCCTGGTGACGCTTTCTCCGATCATCGTCGCGCTGGCCGAGGCGGTGGGAATCGAGGGGGCGTCTTACCAAAATGCCCTCAGCTGCGGCCTGATTATGGGAGTGATGATCATCCCCTTGATCTCCTCCCTGTCTGACGATGTCGTGACCGCAGTACCACAGAGCCTGCGGGAAGGATCGCTTGCCCTCGGCACAACGAACGCGGAGACCATTCGCAAGGTCATCCTGCCGGCGGCGACGCCGGGGATCATCGCGGCAGTGCTCCTGGCGATTTCCCGGGCAATTGGCGAGACGATGATCGTGGTCATGGCTGCGTCAGTTCGGGCGAACCTCTCGATCAACCCGCTGGAAGACATGACCACCGTCACCGTTCGGATCGTCAGCGCCCTTACGGGCGATCTCGCGTTCGACAGCGCCGAGACGCTATCGGCTTTTGCTCTCGGGTTGGTGCTCTTCGTATTCACGCTCCTCCTCAACGTGGGCGCCACCATTGTCATCCGGAGGTTCCGGAAAAAGTACTCCATGTAAGCCCAATCGATGTAGGACGAGATGGCCCAAACCAGGGAAGAGTATCAAAAACGGCTCAGGCGGCGGCGGTCCGCCAACAAGCGGTTCAAGTACTATGGCCTGCTGGCCCTGTGTTTTGCCTGTGCCTTTCTCCTCTGGTTCTTTTCAGATCTGATTGGAAAGGGTTGGTCGGCCCTGCGGCAGGCCCAAGTCTACACCGAGATCCGCTATACCGAGGAGAGCGCCCAACTGTCCGGATACCGGAAGGCTGTTGACCCGGAAATGGTCAATGTGGTCAGCCGCGGTGAATTACGGGTCATTCCCAAGAAGGTCCGTGCGAACCCGGAGTTGATGGGCACCTCGGAGTCGCGCTGGGTCCTCACTATGCACGATGTCGACCAGTATCTCAAAGGGCACGCGTTCGATGAGAGCAAGTTCGACCGGGAACTGGTCGACCGGTTGGTGGCTGACGGGAAGCTGAAGCTGAAGTTCAACTCCGGTTTCTTCACCCGGGCTCACTCCAGCCTGCCCGAGATGGCGGGAATTGGGGTCGCCATTCTCGGGACGATCTGGGTGCTCCTCATCACAATGGCGGTGGCCGTTCCCATCGGAGTGATGACTTCCATCTATCTCGAGGAGTTTGCCCCGGACAACAAATTCACCCGGGGAATCGAGGTAAACATCAACAACCTCGCGGCCATCCCATCGATCATGTTTGGCTTGCTGGGCCTGGCGATCATCATCAATTTTTTTGGAGTCCCCCGTTCTTCCGCTTTGGCCGCGGGCCTTACCCTCGGTCTGATGATGTTACCTGTCATCATCATCGCGACCCGGGCCGCATTGCGGGCCGTGCCGGACTCGATCCGCGAGGGAGCCTGTGGGGTCGGGGCCTCACCCTGGCAGGTGGTTTGGCACCATGTGCTCCCGCTCTCGATTCCCGGGATCATGACCGGATCGATCATTTCTCTGGCGAGAGCGATGGGGGAAACCGCCCCCCTCCTGATTGTTGGATTGATGGCCTTCATCTCCACTAACCCCGACTCGATTCTCGACGGCACAACCGTCCTGCCAGCTCAGATCTACACCTGGACGAAGGAGTCGGAGCGAGCCTACGAGGAGCGCACCGCAGCCGCTATCCTGGTCCTGCTGTTTGTGCTCTTGGTTCTCAACGCCTTCGCCATCTGGGTACGCAACCGTAGCGAACGACGCTGGTAGCAACTGGCACAGACCCCGTGAACTATTTAACCACCATGACCATGGAAACTTCCGAAGCCACGATCGAATCTCCCGTGAACGCGTCCGACTCCCTCCCAGGTGCCGGGCGTCCCAAGATCTCGATTCAAAATGCCGATTTCTATTACGAGGACTTCAAGGCGCTTCACGATGTTTCCCTGGAGGTCCCGGAAAAGGAGGTCACCGCCTTTATCGGCCCGTCGGGTTGTGGAAAGTCGACCCTGTTGCGGTGCATCAACCGGATGAACGACCTGGTTCCGGGTTCCCGCCTCGACGGCAAGATCTTGCTCGACGGGGAGGATCTCTACGATCCGACGATCGATGTTGTCGAGGTGCGGCGGAAAGTTGGGATGGTATTCCAGAAGCCAAACCCTTTTCCCAAGAGTGTTTACGACAATATCGTCTACGCCCCCAAGATCCACGGTGACGTCAGTTCGAAGTCCGAGTGCGACGATCTCGTCGAGGAATGCCTGAAACGGGCTGGTCTGTGGGAAGAGGTCAGTGACCGGCTCGATCTCCCCGGCACGGCTCTGTCCGGTGGGCAGCAGCAGCGCCTCTGCATCGCCCGGACCATCGCCGTGCAGCCCGAGGTCGTTCTCATGGACGAACCCTGCTCTGCGCTCGACCCTATTGCCACCGCCACGATCGAGAACCTGATCACCGAGCTCAAGGAGACATACACGGTGGTGATCGTGACTCACAACATGCAGCAAGCGACGCGGGTTTCTGATCGCACGGCATTCTTCTACCTCGGCAAACTGATCGAACACGACACCACTAACAAGATCTTCACCAACCCCGGTGAGGAGAAGACGGAGGCTTACATCTCCGGTCAATTCGGATAGTTGGAAATCGCGGAGGCCACCAGGAGGATCGATAGGATGGCGGACGGAGGAGGGAATGGCGGCGAGTCTTCATGGTGACTTTCGCTTCTCTACACAAACCTCGAGACCACGGAGAGCCGGAGACCAGAAGGTGAGCCCGAAAGCCACCAGCGACGCTCCGATGCCCGCACCCGCGTGCCGCAAAAAAAGCCGGCCGGTCTTGAACGGACCGGCCAGCAAGGGGGGACAGAGGCGAACGTCACTTAGAAATCAATCATCGTCGTCCTCGCGGTCACGCCCACGTCCTCTGCCTGGGCGTTCGTCATCTTCTTCCTCATCGTCTTCGATGAGATCACCGAGATTGATCAACTGCGTTTCTCCGCTGGAGTCGTCCACGCCGTCGTTGTCGGTGACGATCAGGACCTCACCATCGGCGAGGATGGTCAGACCTTCCACCTTCTCGATGATGGCACCATTCGGCTCGGCAAGATCGTCCAGGATGTCACGCACCAGGACCTTGGACAGGACCGGGAATTTGAATCCACGCCGGCGGTTGTTCTCGCTGCGAGGACGCACCCCCGCCACGGAGGTCGCATAGATGCGTTTCACCGCAGCGTCCGTTCCAGCCTGGTTGTCGCGCTCGAGGATCAGGAACGTATCTGCGTTGAGCGCCACGATCTCCGACAGGCCGACCCAGCCGCCGTTGGGCGACTCGGGTGCGTCAAGGGGGTAGTAAAAGAACTTCCAGCTCCGATTGCGGGTCTCGTAGCGACCGATACGCACGTAACCATCCGGATCACCTGCCCACTCCCGCTGGAAGCAGACATAGACGACTTCGTGTCGGCCGGAACCCACCGAGGTGACTCCCTCGAAACCAAAGCGAACCTGTAGGCGATTCGTTCTCCAGGGAAGGCTCACGACGTCACGGATGGCTCCCGTCTCGTCGACCTTGAAGAGCCAGTTCAGAGACTTGATGGGCCGCTCTGCGTCTCCAACCGTGCCGTTGCCTTCCGAAGCGACCCAGAAGCCCCCGTCCTCGCGTACCGCCAGGCCTTCGGGATCGAGATTGACGGTTTCGTCCTCGTTTCGAAGCGCATCCGGATCGAGATCCGGGTTCTGTCCTCGCCAGGTCGCCCAACGAAGAGCGCGCTGGAATCGGCGATGGCTATCGTGGATGACAAAGTCGTCGGTGATGTAGGCCGGGGCGCCGTCCAGATCGAGGGTGAGGATGCGGCTCTCCTTGTAGAAGCTGTCGTAGACCGTCCAGGCCCGATTTGCATCGGCCGGATCAGCCGCGAGGGCCGAAAGCGCCCCCCACGGAATCGGGGTGCCGTCCTCGCGATCCAGGGAGGTGATGGTCGGGTAGGTCGGCAAGGCCGAGGTCAGGGCGTAAATTGAGATCGACGAGCGATACTTGTCGCCCCGGTCGTCGTCCTCGCTGGCCACCACGAAGAGATCCCGACCGGGAATCGCGAGCAAACCTTCCGGTGCCAAACCAGCGGGCAAAACCTGCCGCAGTTCCGGAGCGGATTCGCCCCCTTCGGGAAGACAGTAGACCGAAATCACACTGGAGCGTTCGGAGCCGACGAAAAGGAAGCGATCGGGTCCATATTCGCCGAAGGTCACGCCTTCCGGTTCGTTGCCCTTGTTCTCGGAGCGACCCTCCGGGTAGTGCCCCAGGCTCGCCACGAGATGATCGTCGTTGTTCCCGGATGTGAAGACCACTGACCCATCCGTGCTGTAGATGGTGAAGCCACGACTGCCTCCATCCAGATCACCCTCGTCAGCCGTCACGAACAGATCGGAGGTGATCCAGGAAACGGCGTCCGCTTCCCGCGGAACATCCGTCAGGGAGTCCGTGAATTGGATCAGGTCGTTCTCGAGGGTGTCGACGAGGTCGAGGTCCACCGTGCCACCGGAGAAGTCGGCGATCACCGCCGGACCACCTTCGGCTTCCAGGTCTACCAGCACAAGGTGGTTGTTTTCCTGCAGCGTCACCACCGCGATGTTGTCCTCATTGATGTCGACGAACTCAGGCTCCGGGTCCTCGGGGAAGAGGTCTGCGATTCCCACAAGATCCACCTCACTGGCCGTCCACGTCGCCGGATGTTCCGGATCGGTCGTTCCGAGATCAATCACGACCAGCATTCCGGGAGGGTTGCCCTCCTGTCCGGGACGTCCGTCTCCAAGGTCCTCATCTCGCTCATTCTCAATCGCGACTGCGGCGTAGCGCTGATCCGGGCTGACGGCCACGGCATCCGGCTGGCCACCGAGGTCGAAGCTCGCCACCTCCTCCTTGGTCGCGAGACTGAAGACCTTCAACTCGCCCTGGGGATTGAGGAAGGGTTCCTCCTCGTCTTCCGGGGTGGTCACAACGGCGACCAGGACGTGGCCCTGCGCGACGCCAACCGACGTTGGCTCTCCGCCAACCTCCACTGTGCCAGCCGGTTGAGGGTCGGCCGGGTCGCTGATATCAACGAAGCCAACCAGTCCCTGCTCACTGTCGGTGTAGACAAGAGTGTTGCCGTCGTCCGTGGCGGCCACGATCTCGGCCACCGTCTCCAATTCCACGTCGGTATTCAGGAAGATGGGGAAGGTCGCGATGCGCTGGAAGTAGCGCTCATGGCGATGTCCGTCATCTCGATCGTCGTTGTCGTCGTCTGCCTGGCTTGAGCAGATTCCGATACCGAGCGAGGCGAGCGTGGCTGCGGCGAGGCGCGACGTGATGGATTTGGTCCGCTGTAAGAATGCTTTCATAATTAGTTTCCTATTATTGGCCTCCACCGGTGCGGTCCGCTGTCGTCCACATCGTGTCCGGCCGGTCGTGAATTAGAGTGATGCCGCGACTTGGACGAAGCCCGGCCTGGCTACAGTTCTGTCACCGCGCAACACAACTGTCACATCGTGAGAGAAACTCCTTCTGCGATCTGCCTTCCCACCTTCACTTGGTGCCTTTTACCCGCAGGGGAGCGGAGCCAACTCGATCGACGAGGTTACAGGGCAATACTGGCTGCGTTAAAAGCAACAATAGCATTGCCGAGAAGGCAATCCGCGACCCATTCTGTCCCTAACATGAAGAACATGCGGAACATCCTGGTGGGGATCGATTTCTCCGCGCCCTCAGACAATGCCTTGCGGGAAGCGGCGCGAATTGCAAAGTGGGATCACGCCAAGCTCACCGCCGTCAACGTTTTCGATGAAGAGACTGTTCATGAACTCGCGGTGCATGCACCGGGCATCAGGGATGAGATCATGGCGGAGGCGGGGGGGCGGATAGACGCCTATGTCGAGAATGTTTTGGGCGCCGATCACGGAGTGCGGTCTCAACTCATCGTGGGCAAACCGCTCCAGGCGGTGATTAGGGCGGTGAGCGAATACCATGCCGATTTACTGGTGCTGGGGTCGCACGGGAGAGACAGTAGCGATGATCATCAGATCGGGCACCTCGCATCTCGATGGGCGCGGAAGGTGCCGGTGAACACCCTTCTGGTGCGTGAGCGCCAGATTGGTCGGTTCCGAAAGGTTGTTGCTTGTATCGACTTTTCGCAGAATTCTGCCAAAGCGGCCGCTCAGGCGGTGCATCTTTGTCAGCAGGATCAGGCCGAACTCGTGTTCCTGCACGTGCACCGGCCGCTGACGGAAAGATTATCCAGCGCCGGATTCTTCACGGCTGTCGGTCCGGAGGTTTTGGGAAGGGATGCCGATGATCTCGATGCCGAGCGCATTCGACAAACTCTCTTGGACTCTGCAAAGTCATTGGTGGCTCAGAGTGGTGGCTGCGAGTTCAGCACGGAGGTCATCATGCGGCTGGATGCGCGCCGAGCGATTTTAGAATACCTGCAGGAGAGCAATGCCGATCTAGTGGTCCTTGGCACTCGGGGGCACACCAGGCTTCGTAATCTGCTGCTGGGCGCTACGGCCGAACGTGTTATCCACCGGGCCTCATGTTCGGTGCTCGTGGTCAAACCGGACGGCTTCGATTACGAACTCTCCTGAACGGCATACAGCTTGCTCCTTCGGAGAAAGTAGACATGAACAGGCCGGTTCGCTCAGGCGCATCGCCCATGGGCGGCGCAAGGTGAGACTGTCTCGACAAGGGAAGGGGAACAAGGAGACCGCTATCGTCGAAAGCGGCCTCGTGGACTCCCAGCGGCCACATTGATGCGGGCGAGTGTCAACAAGGCAAAAGCACGTTCGTTCGGATAGCGCTCCGATAGCGAGAGTGTTTCTTCGACCTGGGCACGGGCATCGTCAATCCTGTCCACTCGAAGGCTGTCGAGGGCCAGCGCTGCGAGCCACTTCGGCTGCGCGATGATGAAGCTCACTTCACGGTGGACGGTCGGGGCGTCCTACAGGGCTGCGTGGGCCTCCTCGTACTCCCCGGCAAGTTGCAGGATAAGTCCGAGATTTCCCGGCAGTTTGCTTCAACCTCTCGGCCACTGAGTGCCAGCTTTTGTGGCGAAACTTGCTGACGAGAACGTAGGATGGGGCTCGCTCCATGCCGTGTGGACTCTTTGCCGGATCTGCCACGGCTCACAGGCCCCTCGTCATCGCTGCCTTTCCAGGCGCGGAAATGCTGCTAGAGTGCGGCACTAAGCAAGATCATGCAAACGATGTCGGGCAGCGAGGAACACTTGAGTGACGACGAACGAGAATCGGGACTGAGCGAAGGCAATGGCGCCGCACTCACGGAGTTCATGCACCGCATTTTTCACTACGAACGCCTTCCCACGCAATGGGAGCTTAGTCAGCTAGCCGCGATGGTGGGATCTGAAGTTCCTGAAGATCACTCCTACCAGTCCGTCAACGAAGCAAAGCGTCGAGTTGCTCTGGCAATGTGGATCTGGCAAGCCGCAGGGGAAAGACTTCTCAAAGAAACGGAACGGCGGGCTCCTGCCGAGAAAGGATTCGAGGAACGCCATCTTCTCTACGGCCCTCTGAAAGTGGGGAAACACTTCCTCCCCGCCGTGACTGATGCCGAAATCGGATACGAGTCAGCCGGGGAGGAACCCAAACCCATAGTCCCTCTAGCGCGAATTGAAGAGATCATTATCGGGCTCAGCAAGCCGGAGCAGCGCAGACCGTGGTGGCGGGCCTACCTGACCGCAAAGATCAAAGCCTATAGAGGAGTATCCGACGATACGCCACTCGAGGATGGCCTTCTCGAAAGCGTCATTACCCGACAGAGAGAGAATGGCATTCGCCCAGGATTTCAGGCTCAACAATACCTTGAAGGTTTTCGTCTGTGGCGCCTTACCATGGGCAACGAACCTGGCAAGAAAGCGAAGACGCCCTACGACCTGCAAACTTGTGCAAAAAAGGGCTTGGAGGCGGTTCGGAAGCTGAATTCCTGAAGATGGCTCCCTGACGACAGAAGATCTCTCTGCTCTGCAAGAAGATCTCATCAAATCCGGCGAAGATCTGCTGCGACTGCGGGAAGATCTTGGTTCCAGGTTCCTCTAAACGCAAAAACACGTTGTGGCATGTTCCCGCCACAATGTTAAGCCAACATGCAACTGATAGGCTCGTAGGCACTGAGGCCTGCATCGATGAGGTATTTGAGGAAGGGCCATCGCGCCCCGGCAAACGAACGTTCCTTGAATGGAAGGCCCGCGGATACTTTAGATTCTACAAAATCGGCCGGCGCGTTTTCTACAATCCGAGGGAAGTAGCAGCTGACCTCGCCCGCCGGTTTCGGGTCGAGGCGATTGAAACCAAATAAAAACCGGGCCGATCCCACGCATGAGGACCGACCCGGCACAGTTGATTTCTTGCCCATAGAATACCTCACGCGTGGTGGCCTGCAATCCCCAACTGCAGATCCATCATGAAGAAAATCACAGAAGAAACGCTCGCAGCAGGCGCGGGCGATACCGCTCCGCCCGTTGACTACTATGACTCGAACGCCTCAAAGTTTCTCGTCCTCAATACGGCTGGACGGTGGCTTGCGCTCAGTCTTGCGGACTACAAACGACACCTGCGGAGCCGTGGACTCAATGTCAGACCCGATGCGGGCGAACTGCTCTCAGAGGCCGACGAGGTGATCCTCGAAGTTCAGAATCATCGCGATGTCGCTTTCCACGGACCGATCTGTGGACGAAACGCGGGTCCCTTGATTGAAAACGGCTCCCGCGTTCTCGTCACCGAGGACATGAAGCTGCCAGATTCGGCGCTTGGGAACTGGAGCACGCTGAGAGCTGTTTTTGAGGGCCTTTTCCTCCTAAGCGAGGATCCTCATATTGGCGAAACGCAGCTTTACACGGTCTACGGCTGGATAAAGTCGACAGTCGAGGCGCTCCGGGCGGGAAAACAGCAACAACAGCAGGTCCTGGCCATGTGCGGCGCCGCAGGGTGCGGTAAGAGCCTGATTCAGCATCTCCTTACAGATATGCTGGCAGGGCGCAGTGCCAAGGCTGAGCGGTATTTCAGCGGGAAGACTCCCTTCAACGCGGACTTGTTCGCCGCAGAGCACTTGATTCTCGAAGACGAGCACTGTTCCACCAGGATCATAGACCGTCTCAGACTCGGGGCCTCTTTCAAGCAACATTGCGTAGGGGTCACTACCGCCAGCCTTCACACCAAGCATAAGACTGCGGTGAACCTCCCAGCTTGGTGGCGGGTCAGCATCACACTCAACGACGACCCCGAGGCCATGATGGTCCTTCCGCCTCTGGACGAGCATGTAGCGGACAAAATCATTCTGCTCCGCGCCAGACACTTCAAGTTCCCCATGCCCGTCACGACCAACGCGGAGAGGAGTGCCTTCCGAGAGCAGTTGGCTCAGGAAATCCCGGCCTTCCTCTACTTCTTGCTTCATGAGTGGGAAATTCCCCAACACTGCGCCGATCCCCGTCGTTACAACGTCGCGACCTTTCACCATCCTTCTCTGGCGGAAGCACTTGAGAGTCTTTCTCCCGAAGCGGAGCTCCTAAACCTCCTGGATCGAACCTTTGCCGACGAGCTCGAGAGCGGGCAATGCATCGAGATGACCGCCAGGAAGATCGAGGACCACCTACGTGCTCACGATTGGCGCCGTGCCGATAAGCTCTTCAAGCACCTCCCTGCCTGCGGCACTTACCTTGGCAGGCTATCAAGAAAGCGCCCAGATCGCGTCCAACCCAAGCGCACCAATAAGGCACGGCTCTGGATCATCTCCCCCGAAGAATGAACCAAACACCGCAGAAAGGTGTCACGGTGTCACGATCTGAAGACCAGTGACGCCGTGACACCCTACTTCTCCCTCAGCAACTACCTGCACCTGCCAACACGATGACCGACACAGAACCCACCATCGACCTGAGCCGCCTTGAGAAGGTGCGCCATCACGGGAACAAGCTAACGGCCCGCTGCCCCTCCTGTGCCGAGGAGGGAAAGGACCGCAAGGGCCACCACTTCTTCCTGTATCACAGCACGGGGAAGTGGGGTTGTGTCGCCAACTCGGGCGACCGTGAGCACAACCGGCGCATCTTTGCCCTGGTGGGGATCAAAGGTGAATTCTCCCCCACGCCGAAGGAAAGCCGCCGCTGGCGGGCCAAGCGGATTCAGGAGGTCCGGGAATCACGCCGCCAGCGCAACCTCTCTCAGGAAGCCAGGGAGAAACGAATGGCGATCATTGAGCGATTTCCTTGGGAGTTCGGCGATGTCTGGGACGACTCACCCCAGCGAATTGATTGCGACCTCGTAGAGTTCAGTCCAGGCCATTTCCTGAGCTCCTTGTTCCCAAGTGAAGCTCTGCTCTGGACCGGTCAGGTGCACCATAGTGGTCCCAGATTCGCCAACCGATGGCGGACCTGCGAAGAATGGGAGGCGGTCTCAACTCTCAACGACGTAGGCCCCATGACCACTCCTGCGGTTTGGAGAACCAATTCAGTCTCGCGCTGCGCCAGCAATATCCAATCTGCGCCCTACACCATCCTCGATTTCGATGGGATGGATGGCAATCCACCTACCACTCCCGAGGAACTCCAAGCGCACCTTCTCGCTTCCCTGGCGCTCCTCCGCTGGATGAGGGAGGCACTGAGAGCCAAACTCGGCGCTATCCTCTACACCGGCGGCAAGATCCTCCACGCCTGGATAGGGACGCCCGAGCCTGAGGCACTGCAGAGCATCAAGAACGTCTCCCAGCCACTTGGCATTGATGCGGGCCTGATCGCTCACCCCGAGCACACATGCCGCCTTCCAGGCCAAATTCACCTCAAGACCGGAAACAAGTCCAAAGTTCTCTGGCTCAGAACTCCACAATCGTAGCAGCGCAAAGCGATCCAACCTCCCCGTGGGAAGTCTTCCCCTCAACGCGAACTCCAATCCGATACCATCATGCCAAAACGCAAGACAACGAAATCTAAGCCTCCCGCCAAGCCAGACGGCAAACCGGTCAAATCTGATCCGGCATGGCAGGCTCAAGTCGTTCTGCTTCCCGAGTCTCAGGCGACCGTGGCGTTGCATTCGATTATCCCAAAAAACGACAAAGGGGATCCGGAGGTCCCATTACCGGGCCTCCACAAGGAACTGAAGTCTATTGCAGATGCTGTCAACTCGGGCGACGTCAGTCGGCCTGAACGCGTGGCAATCTCCCAGATCACCGTTCTGGACCGTCTCTTCGCGCGCTTGATCGAGATCGCGTTTCAGAACTTGGCGCGGGGCCAATTTGAGTCCCTCCTGCGAGTCGCCCTGAAGGCCCAATCCCAGTGCGCCCGCACCATCGAAACGCTCGCCGCACTCAAGAATCCCGCCGTGATCGCGAGGCAATTCAATCTCGCCAACCAGCAAGTCGTTCAAAACGGTCCGATCCAGCCTCCCGAAACCCCTCAAGAGTCGGCGAATGAACTGAACGCCCCGCCGCAGGCGATCGAGAATACCAATCCGGCCAATAGTTCGTTTTGCACAATTCAGAAATCCCCCGCGCAGGAGATGTGCAGGGAAATGCGGCAAGAGCCATGAGCTGGAGCGACGAACGCCGCCGCAGGCAGGCCGAGATGATCCGCCGCTGGAAGCCGTGGGAGCGATCCACGGGGCCCCGCACTTGCTCAGGCAAGAAGCGCAGCTCCAAGAATGCCTACAAAGGCGGTGTCCGCCCCCAGCTGCGTCGCCTGCGCTCCCTACTCGCCGAGATGGAGAAGGAACTCCGCTCGGCCTTCAACCACGATTAGAATCCATGTCCGAATCCATTTACGAGCAACTCAAGTTGATCCTGGGCCATGATCTCCCAACAGTCGGGGCACTGGCCGAGCTCGCGACCCACCGCAACACTCCGACGCGAGCAGCCGAGTTTCTCGACGAGTCCATGGCGGGAATCGAGATCACGCCCGAGTACAAGCAGGCCCTGGCCCTGGTTGACGCGAAGGCGCCGGCAATTTTCGTCACGGGCCGAGCTGGAACGGGCAAGTCGACCTTCATCCAGCTCCTGCGCGCCCGATATGAAGGAGTCATGGCTGTGGTGGCTCCGACGGGAGTCGCCGCGTTGAACGCCAACGGAGTCACGATTCACTCCTTCTTCCGACTTCCTCCGCGTATCGTGAACCCTGAGGACATTGAAGAGGTTCAAGACAGCCGCCTCTACAAGACGCTCAGGATTCTCGTCGTGGACGAGGTCTCCATGGTCAGGGCGGACCTCATGGATGCGATGGATCAATTCCTCCGCTTGAACGGCCGAGACCCAAATGCCCCTTTCGGTGGCGTGCAACTCGTCCTAGTTGGCGACTTGGCACAGCTTCCCCCGGTGGTCAGCACCGAGGAGGAGGCGGCGCTATTCTCCCGGCGGTACAAGAGTCCCTTCTTCTTCAGCGCAGAAACCTTGGCTGGATCCATGCTGGCTCCCATCGAGCTCAACCGGGTCTTCCGGCAGACCGACGCCCGGTTCATCGAGCTTCTGAGCCGCATCCGGCTCGGGGACAACTGCGCAGACGTCCTTGATGCGATCAACGCCCGGGCAGATAAGCCGCTGCCGGAACCCGCACCGGTAGTCCTCACCCCTACCAATGCCGCAGCCGACCGAATCAACATCAAGGGCCTCCGTCAGCTCCCTGGAGAGCTGCACGAGTTTGTCGGCACCATCGAGGGCAAGTTCAAGCTGGAGGAGAAGAAGCTCCCTGCCCCGTACCACCTAAGACTCAAGGAAGGCGCCCGCGTCATGTTCACACGGAATGACACGGAAGATCGCTGGGTAAACGGCACCCTCGGGACGGTCGTCGAGTTCTCTCCCGGCAAGATCGCGGTTGAAATCGAGGAGCGAGGCCGCGGCGTAGTCGATGTAATCCCGACTACCTGGTCCCAATACCGATTCCGCTACGACTCGATCGAGGAACGCGTGCGCGCCGACACGGTCGGCTCCTACACCCAGTTTGCTCTCCAACTCGCATGGGGAATCACCATCCACAAAGCGCAGGGGAAGACCCTCCCCGCGGTCCAGGTTGACCTCGGCCACGGAGCCTTCGCCCCTGGGCAGACCTACGTCGCCCTCAGCCGGGCGCGCAGCCTCGAGACCATCTGGCTCACCAGGCCGCTACGCCGGGAGGACATTTTCTGCGACAAGCGAATCGCAGCTTTTTACGGGGGACTTTTTCCACGGCCTCGAAAGCGGCGCCCGGACCGATGATGACTAGGACTGAAGAACCCTGCCACTGGCAGGCTGAAAGGCCCGAGGCTGATCGAATCATCCGATTGCCAAGCCGCCCTACTTCCTTCTAAGAATTCTTATACCTGAGCTGCGGTTGGTGTCGGTAGTCCCTCGGCTTCGATCATTATTTTGTCATCCTCATCCTGGTAAGGCAGGACACGAGGGCGGCGTGCAATCATCATCAGTAGCTTGGAAAACTCCGTTTCTCCACCGACTCCTTGGGCTCGCTCCCGATCTTCCATTGCGTTGAGCTCGCGAATCGCCCGGATGGCGTCCCCGTCGCTCCCCTCGAGCATTATACGGCAAAGCCTCCCTTTCCTCGTCGCTGGCGCCAGAGCCTCCATCCAGAATTGCTCAACGTGGGCTTTGGCTTTCGTCAACACCCTCAAGACACCCTCATTCTTGCGCATGCGGTGGGCGTTTTTGACTGCGGCAGCTTGGGTGCACTTGTAGGCCTCCCGGTAGGCTCGGACATCACTCTTTCCATCCAAGACCAATTCCACCCACTTCCGCTGACGAGGGGAGAGGTCGCTGAGGGCAACTGCGGTCGTGGTGGCCATGAACTCAGGTGACGGAAAGAGGGACCTGTCCAGTTGTGATGACGCCCGCACATCCCCGCAGATCGCCCTTGGAAGGTTAGAAGTCTTCCTGCAACGGGTCAATGCAGGAAGAGCCGTGAGGTCTTGCGGGCATCCCCTCGCCAGGGGGTGCGGGCTGCTCATCAGGGCAGAGTTTTCCTGCGACGGTTCCTGCAATAGACGCTGCAAAAACCCGCATTTTGGTGCATTTCAGCGACATTTCACCACCCTGGAAATGGAGAGGCTCAGAAGGGATAACCTACTGAGCCTCATTGGTTACGGGGGCAGGATTTGAACCTGCGACCTTCAGGTTATGAGCCTGATATACGGATCTATATACGTAGAGTTTAAGTGATTTTCCTGCACGCTTCCTGCAATAGATGCTTGTAAAATGCAGGCTCCTGCATTGCACTGCAGGCATGGGCAGGAAGGCGAAGCGAACTCGGACTACTCCGTCGAAGAGCGCAATCGCAACGATCACTATCCGCCCCCACACCGAAAAGAAGAACGGACGATCCTACAACTCGTTCATGGTCCAGGGATGGAAGGAAAACGGCAAGTGGCAGCGCAAGCAGTTCAAGAAGCGCAAGGAAGCCGAAGCCTTCGCCGCCGTGAAGCGAGTCGAGATGGAAAACGAGGGCCGCAAACAGGCGCTCGTACTCTCCTCCCTCACGGAAGCTCAGCATGAAGACGCCCGGCAAGCCTTCGAGCGACTCGGCTCCACTTACACCCTTCAGAACGTCGTAGACTTCTTCCTCAAGCACCACCGACCGCCCGATTTCACCATCCGAATCGCCGACGCCCGCGAGCTTTACCTCGAAGACCGGGAGCGGGACGGAGTTCGGGAACGATCCCGCAAGGCGATGTGCAGCGTGATCAGCCAATTTGTAAAGGCGAGCGACAATCCCCTTGCCCACGAGGTCACCCCCCAGATGGTCGAAGGCTTCCTTCGTGGCCTCCGTGCCAAGGACGGACTCGCCAAAGCCAGCCGCAAGACCTGGAACAACTACCGAAACGATCTCCACGGCTTTTTCGAATGGTGCGCCACACCTGACGTTCCCTCGAACCGCCCCTTTCTCTTCGACAATCCGGTCACCCCCGTCCGCAAGTTCTCCGCCCGCCAGATCCGGGAAGAGCAGTCAGCGAAGCCGGTGACCACCTCCCCGGAGGACGTCATCAAGCACTTCACCACCCTCATGCGCTGGCGCAAGGGCGTGCTCCTCCGCTACTTCGCCCTCCTCTACTTCGCCGGCATCCGCCCTGAGGAACTCCGCCGCATGTCCGTTCGCGAGAGCGAGCTCATCAATCTCAAAACCAAAACCATCACTATCCCTGCCGACGTCTCCAAGACCCGCCAAGAGCGTCAAACCTCGATCTCCGACAACCTCCTCGCCTGGCTCGAATTCGCCCCCGAGCCCATCATCCCGAAGAACTTCGATCGCCTCGTGAAACGCGCCCGCGCCAAGTTCAAGCTCACCCACGACGAGGCCCGCCACTCCTTCATTTCCTACCACGTCGCTCTCCACCGCTCGATCGGAGACGCCGCTCTCCAGGCCGGCAACTCGGAGTCGATTGTTCGTAAGCATTATCTTAACCTCCAGCCCAGCGAGGAGGGCGACCAGTTCTTCCGAATCGTGCCAGTGCCGAGGAAGAGAAGAGCTGAGACCGGCAAGACTGGACTCAGCTCCAAAGGAGGGCATCTGAAGGCGCTTTGACGAGCAGCAACTCTTGATTTCGGTGTCACGGTGTCACGTCGGGTGGGAGATCCCCGATGCTTTCGCCGCCGGGCCACAGGCAGGAGTTTACCCACACCTCAAAAAGAGTGTTTCTCAGAGACTTATTGACATTGGTTGTATTAATACTTTAGTTTTTAAACATTAATACAATTGATCTTTGTCGATATGTCCAAGAGATCTCCGTGGAACGCAGGTCGAGCAGTTGGCCAAAAGAAGCCCTTCACCATCGAAGAGGCACGCCGGCTGAAGGGTCTCCTGCGGGCAGCAGGCAGGTGGCGTGACCTGGCCCTCGCCTCGGTCGCCTTCGACAGTGCCCTGCGATGTTGCGATTTACTGGCGATTCGGTGGGATCAAATCCTGGACGCTTCGGGCTTGGTGAAGGACCGCGTTACCATTCGGCAGCAGAAGACCGGAGCGAATGTCACTTTTGAGCTGAGCGGCGCTACCCGTGCGTCGCTCGAAGACCTGGCAGGCCAAACGGGAGGGACGGGATACGTATTCGCTGGCAGCACGCCCGATACCCCACTCGGCGGGCGGCAGTACCGGCGCCAGGTCAAAAAGTGGGCCAGTCTTCTCGGACTACCCGCCGAGGACTACAGTACGCACAGTCTGCGCCGGACGAAGCCTGCTGCGGTCTATCGGCAGACGCGGGATCCGGAGATTGCTCGAATCCTGCTCGGTCAGAGATCGCTGATGGCCACCCATCGTTACCTGGGGCTTGGACAGGAGGAAGCCCTCGCCGAGGCCCGGGCGATCGAGGTCTGAGCGGAGGCTGCGATGCCCCAAACGCGGACCGCTGCAGGCAGGAGCGGACGCGCCCCGAGGGCCAGTTCACACGAGTTGCTGCAAACACAATAGCAGCATCGTCTAACAGATTCTCATACAGGACCCGTTGAGAACACTGTATTGATAGGGCACTCTTGTGGCTCTCTAGCCGTGCACTTGGGTTGACCGGGTGACGAAAACGTAACGCTCGATCGTCGCGTTGAGGTTGTCTCGCTATTACGCACTGTCTTTGTTCGGCCTGCCCCATGCGTCCGCCTCGACTCAATCTATCTCCTTCACAGTTCCTCGCGCTGCTTTTCGGCTTCACACTGAGCGCACTCCTGGTTTGGGCCGCGCCTCCTCCGCTTCCTAAACACCAGGAGAGCGTTCCGAGGGAAACCGTGCCGGGTGTGCTGCCTCTGATCGCGCAAGCGGAACCCCCAGCGTTGCCCTCCCGGGCAGGGCCGAACGACGTCGGAACTCAGAGTGGTGATGCACTGCTCATGGTGCTTCAGGAAGGGGAATCCGCGACAGCACCAAAGGTCGAGTCGCCGTCATCCGTTGTGCAAGGAGATCGGAACACCCCAATCGAGATTGAGCCGGTCGATCCTGTGTCGGGGTTTCCGCCGGAAGCCGGTGACGGAGACGTGATGGTGTTGCCGCAATTGAATCTGAGCCTTGGTCCGGGAGCTCTGGAGGGGCAGGTTTTCGATGAGAGTGGTGCGGGTATCGCTCGCGCGATTGTGAGCCTGCCAGAATTGGATCACCGCACGCGCACCGATGAGGAGGGCAACTACGCGATTCGGGGATTGCCTCCGGGCTTGCAGCAGGTGGAGTTTTCCAAGAGCGGTTTCAAGAGACAGAGCGTCGACGTTCTTATCCTCCAGGAGGGGCCCACCACGCACAACCAGCGTCTTGACCTCAGACCAATCGAGGTAGATGAGACTGAGTACCTGCAGGAAGACTTCGACGTTGTGGAGGAGTACGTGGAGGAGAGCCCGGTCGAGTTGATCCTGGGCGAGGCGGTGGCTCCCGACCTATCTCTCACCGGTCTGGGCAAGGCGGAACTCTCCAAGATCGGGGTGAGCGATGCGGCAGGCGCGGTGAAGTCACTCTCCGGCGCGAACATTGTGGGAGGCCGGTACGCGGTGGTTCGTGGTTTGGGTGACCGCTACTCGAACACACTCGTGAATGGCGCGCTTATCTCCTCGGCCGACCCTTCCAAGAAGGCCATCCAGCTCGACCTCTTTCCGGCCAACCTGCTGCAGTCGGTGGCCATTCAGAAGAACTTCCGGCCAGATGTCACGGCCGAATGGGCAGGAGGGCTCGTGATGCTACAGACGCTACGGTTCCCCGAAGAGCGCGTGCTGGAGTTCAAGGTGGGCGCCTCCCACAACACGAACCTGTTGGAGAGTGAGGACTTCTATGTCAGCCCGCTCTCCGATTTGGGTTTCTGGGGGGACAACGAGATCGGACTGCTCACGAACTCGTTCGGCCGCGCGTGGCGGCAGACTCCGGTCGGACCGGAGTTCAAGGAGGCACAGGAAGGCCTTCATCTCACTCATCCGCTGCGACCGGAAGTGGATAACCCAAAACCCGGCTACAATTTCGAGTTCACTTACGGGGAGACTTTTGAGCTGACCAAGGGCCTCGAAGTGGGCGCGGTGGTGTCGTTCGGCCGCGAGCAAAAGGACAGCATCAAGCCCGGGCGGATCGCCAATCGCGAGTTCCAGGCATCGGAGCGCCTCTTCAATCAGTCGCGGCAGCTGGATGTCTACGACCGCAACGTGAATTGGGGGTTTCTTGGATCGCTCAACGTGCGCGTGGGAGAGGGCCACGAGCTGGGGGCGGCTTACTACCGGTTCCACGATGCGACGGACACCGTGATTCAGTCGCGCTTCGAGATCGACGAGTTCGCGGCGGAGCCCACTTTCATCAGCTCCGATCCGAGCCGGCAGGGAGTGGATCCGTTTTATGGAGCCGCTTCTTTCGCCTATCCGGCGTTCGACGCGCTCGAGTCAGTGCGGCGCGATCTGCAATTCGCGCAGGTTTTCGGGTCGCACAAGTTCGGCAAGGATCCGGAGCGCGGTCCCCGGATGAACTGGACGTTCTCCAATTCCATGTCGGAGGAAATCCGGCCCCAGACGACCAAACTGAATTTCTTCCAACTCGACTTCGCTGATCCGCGCATCGATGGGCGGGAGTGGGAGCGGACCATCGTGGACTTCACCCAGATTCCCCCGGTGCGGGTTGAGAACGGCCCGGAGGTTTACGAACCCGAGCGTGGGATCCAGGAGACGTTCGGGGACATCGGCGGAGAGGGGATCGCGGAGACCATTCCACATCTGGTGAGGGAATCGCTCTCGACGACCGAGGAGACTCGCTATGGCGACGTTGGATTCACGCTTCCGATCTACTTCAGCGAGAACAGCGACAACCGGATCGAGTTTTCCATCGGGGGATCGAGCTTGCGCAAATCTCGGGAGACGCGCGGTGAGCGCTTCGGATTGTTCAGTAACGCGCCTGCGTTGAACAATCCGGTGTTTGTCCGTCAGGACAGTGGACAGTTCGGGATCGACACCCTTGTGGGAATCAATGGCACGACCCTTCCGGAAGGAGGGGATCTGTTCACTGGAGATGAACGCCGGCCTTTCGACCACGTCTTCACTCTGCGGACCACGGTGGATCGAACCACGAAACGCAACATAAATGCCGAGACCGAGCTGGATGCGTTCTACCTGATGAGTACACTCCACTACAACGATTGGACCGTGACTGGGGGGGCGCGGTATGAGGGGGAGCTGCGCAGCTATGAGATCCTGGAACCTGGAGTATTGAACTTTCTCGCTCCGAACGAGGTGCAGGCTGATGAGTTCGAAAACAAACATCTCGCCCCCGCCTTCAGCCTGACCAGGGTGCTGGGACTCGACGAGAGCCACGAAGTGGGAGTCTCATGGAGCCGCACGGTGGGGCGCCCCACCTTTTTCGAGTTTGCGCCCGTGTTCACAGAAGATCAGGCGAGTGGAGATCTGCGCGCCGGCAATCCTGATCTGAGCGATTCCATCATCACCAACTATGACCTGCGTTGGCGGTGGACCCCGGAGGAGGGAACGATTATGGGTATCAATGCGTTTCGGAAGTCGGTGCAGAATCCGATTGTCAAGAAGTTCGAGCTTTCCCAGACGGACTTGGGCCGCGAGGTGCAGACCTACATCAATGCGGATGACGGGATCTTGCAAGGAGTCGAGTTCGAGTTCCGCCACAATCTCTCCGACAATTTCAACTTCTACGGGAACTATACCTACCTCGATTCAACCCTGGAGCTGGATCTCGGAAACGGCGTGGTCGATATCGGTTACGAGGGTCAGCCCGAGCACATCGTCAATCTAATCCTGGGATACGACAATGAGGACTGGGGGCTCTCGGCAAGCCTGGTTTACAACTATACCGGCGAGTTTCTTCTCGTGGTTCCGCGGACCGCGGCGGACGACCGGGTCCTGCAAGAGGGCCGGCATACTCTCGACTTGGTGGTGAAAAAGAAGCTGGAGATGTTTGGAGGAGAGGGCGAGCTTTCGTTGAAGCTAGGGAACATCCTCGACTCTCCGGTCCGAGAGGTTCTCGAGCCGAGCGGCCGGACATATGACGAATTCAATCCCGGGCGCAGCGTCGCAGTGGCATTCAAGGTGAACTACTAGTTACTATACTAGTAGTAGGTAATGGCGTCGCGCCCCAAAGTGACGCAATGTTCACTTTGTGACAACAGGCGGTGACGGAAGAGTCACCCTTTAGATGCTGAGCACACGCGGGGCCAAGGATAGGAGTAACTCGTCTTAGAAACAGCAGGACTGTCCTGCATCGCAATCCACACTACCACAATGAGTATCGAACGATTCCGAGCCTTTGCTTGTGCAGGGCTCTTCGGTTTGTGTTCCCTCTCCTCCGCCTACGCGATCGATGTGAATGTCAACACCGACATTCTTTTACCGGTCGCATCGGGAGACGGGATCAAAGCAAACATCGACTATGACGGTGCCGGTCCCTGGCCGACCGGAACTGTCATTCTGGACCCAAGCAACGACTACGTTCTTGACCAGCCGGTCTTTGTTGAAGACGGCGCCACCCTCGTGATCGAGGCAGGCACGAAGATCTACGCCACCTATGATGACAACGGGAACAATGCCGATCCCCTCGACAACGACGATGGCGACCGCACCAACGACGACTTCGGGTCGCTCGTGGTGGCCCGGGGCGGCACGATCAATGCTTGCGGAACCGCGACCAATCCGATCGTCTTCACCTCCATCTATGAGCGGGACGGCTTGGACACGGACGGTGACGGAATCGGAGATGGGGTGACCTTCCCGGTGGCGGGTGAACACCACGGGCTGTGGGGCGGAGTGGTCATCCTCGGCTACTCTCACGTCACGAAGTATTCCGGTGGAGCCAACACCGGGATCGGCACGATCGAAGGCTTCGCGGCCGGCGGCGATACCCGCACCCTCTACGGGGCAGACCTGCTGGACAGCGCCGCGCCCGCAGGGGATCCAACCGCGTTCGACAACGACGACAACAGCGGGATCTTCAAGTACGTCTCGATCCGCTTCGGCGGCTACGAGTTCGCGCCCGGGGAAGAGGTCAACGGCCTTACCATGGGCGGGGTGGGCCGCAACACCGAGATCCACCACGTGGAAGTGGTCTCCAACAACGACGACGGCTTCGAGTGGTTCGGCGGCACGGTGAACTGCTCGCACC
>MDTE01135633.1_pt1 | contig 32980 bp, 30 predicted proteins | sample 811231 | NCBI WGS metagenome assembly MDTE01 (sample SAMN05326651, study PRJNA326480) | marine metagenome | isolation source: seawater | place: Indian Ocean: Red Sea | collected 2010
AAATAATTTTATGCATTCTCAGATAAAATTCATAGAATATTATCTTCCAAAAAAAATTGATAACTTATCTAATTTGAAAAACGATAATCCAACATGGGATATGGAAAGAATTTATAAAACTACTGGAATAAAAAAAAGACATATAGAAAAAAAACTTAATGTTATTGAAATGGCAGAAAAATCTTGTAAAAAACTAATCCAAAAAAACAAAATAAAAAAAGTTGATTTTTTAATACTTGTTACCCAATCACCAGCCGGAAATATACCAACAAACGCTAATATTCTGCATCATAAATTGAATTTATCAAATGATTGTCTTGCATTTGATGTGAATCAAGGCTGTTCAGGTTTTATTTATGGTTTAGCAATAGCCTCTTCTTTGATTGAAGCAAATTTATGCGAAGCTGGAATTGTAGTATGTGCAGAAAATTACACAAAGTATATCAATAAAAACGATACTTCATGCAGACCTATATTCAGCGATGGATCTGCGAGTACATATATTACAAAAAGCAAAACTGAGAAAATTTCAAATTTTGTTTTGGGGTCGGAAGGTCGAGGTTATAAAAATTTAATTGTCCCTCATAAAGATTATATTTTTGATAAATTACCAAAGTTAAAAAAAAATCAACTACATATGGATGGTTCTAAAGTTTATATGTTTACATTAATGAAAGTTAAAGAATGCTTTGAAAAAATAATTAGCAAATCTAAGATAAAAAAAAAAGATATCGATTTTTTTTTATTTCATCAAGCAAGTAAGTTTGTTTTAGAAAATTTACAAAGAAAGCTGATGCTTGATGAAAATAAATTTATAATTGATCTAAAAGATGTTGGAAATACTGTTTCATCATCTATTCCAATAGCGTTAAAAAGATCAATGAATAATAAAAAAATAACAAAAAATTCAAAAATTCTTTTACTTGGATTTGGTGTTGGTTACTCATGGGGTGGTTGTTTAATTAAATGTTAAAAAAAAATAAGATTTATATAGTTGCAGAAGCTGGAGTTAACCATAATGGGAAAATATCAAATGCTTTAAAATTGGTTAATTTAGCTAAAAAAGCAGGTGCTGACGCAGTTAAATTTCAAACTTGGAGAACTGATGAAATTATTTTGCCAAAAACAAAAAGACCAAAATATCAACTTAAAAATAGCAAAAATCATGATCAGTATCTTTTTGCAAAAAAGCTTGAACTAAAATTTGCAGAATTCAAAAAAATTAAAAAACATTGTGATAAACTCAAAATAGATTTTATGTCTACAGCAGATGATTTATCAAGTATTAGATTTTTAAGTAAGTTACAGAATATATTTAAAGTAGGATCACCAGAAATTAAAAATTTTCAATTAATTAAAGAAATAATTAAATTAAAAAAAAAAATTATTATTTCAACAGGTTTGTCAAATTTAAAAGATATTAAAGAATTAATATTATTTTTAAAAAAAAATAATTTTAATTATAAAAAAAAATTAATTTTGATGCATTGTAATACAGCTTATCCAACGCCATTCAAGGATGCTAATCTAAATGTAATACCTGAACTAAAAAAAAAATTAGGAATAAAAGTTGGTTATTCTGATCATACTTTGTCTGTTGAATGTGCAATTGCTGCTGCTGCTTTGGGGGCAATTATTATCGAAAAACATTTAACCTTAGATAAAAAAATGAAAGGTCCCGATCATTCTTCAAGTTTAAATATAGACGAATTTAAAGATATGGTTTCAAAGATTAGAAATATTGAATATTCTTTAGGATCAAAAAATAAAAAAATTACTCAAAGTGCAATTCAAAATAAATTATTAATGGAAAGAAGTATTGTAGCATCAAAGGACATTTTATCAGGAGAAAAATTTTCATATAAAAATATTACTTCAAAGAGACCATCAGGAGGCATTCAACCAAATAAATTTTTTCATTTACTTTCTAAAAAATCAAAAAATATCTATAAAAAAAATGATCTAATAAAATTTAGTGAAATTAAATAAAAAAATAATTAATGAAAAAAAAAAGAATTAATGTCTACGCAATGATATTTGCAAGAGGTGGTTCAAAAGGTATAAAAAATAAAAATATCAAAAACTTTTGTGGAAAGCCCTTAATAAGTTATTCAATATGTTCAGCTGTAAGAAACAAATTTATTTCAAAAGTTTTTGTATCTACAGACTCAGATAAGATAAAGAAAATTTCAATAAAATATGGAGCAGAAGTTCCCTTTAAAAGACCAAAGAAACTTTCACAAGACAACTCAAAAGAATGGTTTGCTTGGCAACACTTAATAAGGCATCTAAAAAAAAATCAAGATTTACCTGATGTAGTTATTTCTTTACCTGCCACTTCACCTTTAAGAATTGATCGTGATATTAATTATTCTTTAAAAAAATTTCTTTTAAAAAAAAATTCAGATGTCTTGATTACAATTACTAAACCAACAAGAAATCCATATTTTAATATGGTTGAAATTAAAAAGAATAATTTCTTAAAAATTGTTAATGATAAAAAAAAATACATATCAAATAGACAAAACGCTCCTAATGTGTTTGATATATCGACTGTAGCGTATGTATCAACACCGAGTTTTATACTTAAATCAAAAAAAATGTTTGATGGTAATGTAGATTTTTACGAAATACCTAAAAAAAGAGCTATAGATATCGACACTCAATTAGATTTTGATATAGCTAAATATTTGTATAAAAATAAAGTCTATCATGATAAATAAAATTTTTTCCCTCAAAAATAAAATTTCTCTTGTAACTGGTTCCTCTAGCCCGTTAGGAAATGTAATATGTAATACTCTTGCGGAAGCTGGTTCTGATATAATCTTGCTTGATAAAGACGTTAAAAAAAAAGAATTTCAAATATTATTTAACTCTATAAAAAAAAGATATAGAGAACAAAACTTTACTTCATTATCGTGTGATTTAAGTAATTCTAAAGAAAGGTTAAAATTATCAAAAAAATTAAAAAGAATAAAAAAAATAGATATTTTTGTAAATAATGCTGCTTTTACTGATAATAAAGTGAAAGGATACAACGCTAAATTTAAAGATCAAAATCTCTTACAATGGAAACATTCATTTGAAGTTAACTTAACAGCAATATTTGATTTAACGAAAATACTGTTGCCAAAAATTAAAAAAAGCAAATCCGCATCTATTATAAATATAGCATCAATATACGGTGTTTTTGGACCTGATTGGAGCATTTATAAAGGGACTAATATGAATAATCCTGCTGCCTACGCTTCAGCAAAAGCTGGATTAATACAATTTACAAAATGGCTTTCTAAAACATTAGGACCAAATATTAGGGCAAACGCTATTTCTCCAGGTGGAATTTTTCGAAACCAACCTAAAAAGTTCGTAAAAGCATATACAAAAAAAACAGCTTTAAATAGAATGGCAAAAGAAAGTGATTTTGTTGGAATTATTGCTTTATTGTCCTCAGATGCATCAAGTTATATTACAGGTCAGAACATTATAGTTGATGGTGGTTGGGGGACTTAACCTTATAAGTTATGAAAATTTTAGTTACTGGTTCTGCAGGATTCATTGGATTTCATGTATCGAAAAAATTAGTCGAAAACGGTCATAAAATTGTAGGTATAGATAATCTTAATTCATACTATGACATCAAATTAAAAAAAAATAGACATAAATATTTAAAAGATAAATTTAAAAAAAATTTTTCGTTTTTTAAAATAGATTTAAAGAATTATTCTAAATTGAAAAAATTATTTAAAAAAGAAAAATTTGATTACGTGATAAATTTAGCAGCCCAAGCGGGTGTTAGAATGTCAATTGATAAGCCTGATAGTTATTTTGACTCAAATTTGGTTGGTTTTTATAATATTCTTAAATGTTGTACTAATTTTAAGATTAAACATTTAGTAGCCGCAAGTTCAAGTAGTGTATATGGGGAGCAGAGAAATAATACTAAAGAAAATTACGAAACGTCAAAACCAATTCAATTTTATGCTGCTACAAAAAAAGCTAATGAGGTTATGGCTCACGCATTTTCAAATATTTATAAGACACCAATTACAATGATAAGATTTTTTACTGTTTATGGTCCTTGGGGAAGACCAGATATGGCGTTATATAAGTTTACAGAAGCTTTGACAAAGAAAAAGGAAATTTTTTTGTATAATCAAGGAAATCATCTAAGAGATTTTACATACATAGATGACATTGTAAGCGGTATTATTTTAAGTTTAAAAAAAATACCTAAAAAAAGTAAAGAAATATCTATACCCTTTGAAATTTATAATTTAGGCAATAATAAACCTGTACATCTTAAAAAACTCGTGTCAGAATTACAAAGACAATTAAATATAAGAGCTAAAATTGTATACTTAAAAAAACAAAAAGGTGATGTTATTAAAACTTCAGCAAGTATTTTAAAAGCTCGAAAAAAGTTAGGATATGCTCCTAAAACACAAATTGAAAAAGGAATTTCAAAATTTTTATTATGGTATATGAAATATAAACAGAGTGAAAAATTTAAGTAAAAAACTTTTAATTAAAACAATCCAATTGATTAGATTTTTTATAAAATCTAAAAAATTAGACATTTTTTTTTCAAAAATATTGTCTATTAAATTTAAAAAAAATAGACTTGAAATAACAACTACCATTGGCTGTGCTTTGATGTGTGATTATTGCCCTCAAACTTTAATCAAAAGCACAATAAAAAAAAATGAAAATTTAGATGAAAGAATAATGACTTATGAAAATTTTAAACTATATTTTGAAAACGTACCTGATAAGACTGTGATTCATTGGTCGGGCTATTCTGAACCATTAGGAAATAAAAACTTTAAAGAATTCATAAATTATCTACAAACTAAAAATTATGAACAACATATATCAACAACAATGTTTGGAAGAAAAGATAATGAAGAATTTATGTCTCAAACTAAAGCGTTTAAATCAGTCACGTTTCATTTGCCAGATGACTCAAACTTAATGAAACTGAAAGTTGGTGAACAATATTTGAGGAATCTAGAGCAAGCACTAAGATTTCAATGTGGATTATTGCCTAGCAATGATATTTACATAGTTGTGTTTGGTAAAAATTTCCATCCGCAAGTCGAAAATATCATTCAAAAATTGATAAATGAAAAAATTATTTCAAAAAAATCATTAGATATAAGAGACCATATTCATACCAGAAATGGAGAAGTTTCGAATATGGATAAATTTAGAACTGATGAAAATAATTTTAAAGAAATCAAAAAAGGTGAAAATAAATTATATTACTGTTCATATGGCAGATTAGATCAAGGTGTGATGCTGCCAAATGGCGACATTAATTTATGTTGTCAAGATTATTCACTTAAAGGAGTTATTGGAAATTTGAAAAATGAGAGTTTAATAAAATTGTATAAACAAGAATACATTTACAAAAAAGGTTTTGCAAGTGGCCAATACAATTTATGTAAAAAATGTGAATATTATACTTCCCTATAAAGTTAAATTATGAAAATTTTATTAAAGTCCAAAAAAAAAAATTATTTAGCAACCATCTGTATAGGCAAAAGTCTTAATAAAGATTGGCAAAAATACATACTACCCTCTTGGAAAGAGTATTGTAAAAAAAATGATATTGGATTGATTTACTTTGATAAAGATTTGATATCAAAAAAAAATATTTATTGGAAAAAACCAACTTGGCAAAAATATTTAATTGGTGAAAAATTGAAAAATTTAAATATAAAAAATATTTGCTACCTTGATACAGATATTTTGATAAATCCATACAGTCCAAATATATTTAAGAATTATAATCCAAAAAAAATATTCGCTAGTTCAAATGTATTTAATCTACCGTATGAACTTGAAAAAGTTCAAAAAAAAGTTGTTTGGTTCAGAAAGAAATTTATAAAGAAAAACTACCCTCTTGATTCTGCAATTTTTGCAAATTTAAAAAAAACATACAGTTACTCGAAACTTCAAACTCATAAAGATTATCTCTGTGCAGGATTATTTATCTTTAATATAAAAAATCATGGTAAATTTTTCAAAAATTTTTTTTTTTAATATAAAAATAATTACAAATCATTAACAGGAGGTGATCAAGTTCATTTCAGTCATGAGGTTTTAAAAAGTAAAAAATATCAACTTTTAGATTATAAATTCCAGGCTTACTGGATTTATGAAATGGCTTTGAATTATCCCTTTTTATATTTTGTAAAAGATAAATTTATTATTCAAAAATGTATAGAGACATGCTTAATGAATAATTATTTTGTACATTTTGCAGGAAAGTGGATTGAAGGCAGAATGTGGAAAACAAAAGTTTGGAATAACTTAGATATTAAGTTTTATAAAAATTTACAAAATTATTATAAGAAAAGAGTTTATGGCAATCCAGCCGGTTTTATTTCTGATAAATGAAAAGATTAATAATTCTTTTATACCCTTTTAATTTTAGAAAATTTGATTTTGAGCGTTTTGAAATTGAAAAATTAAGAAAAGAAAATGATGTTATTATTTTTGATTTTATAGATATTTTATACCCTAATTTTGCAAAAGCGTATTTTAAAGATAATAAAATTAGTAAAAAAGTAAAAAAAGTAAAAAATATTTATGCTTTCAAAAAAAGTATATTTTATTTAATTAAAAATTATGGAAAAGAGAATATATTGGTCTTAAACTTTGTGAAAAATGACACACTGAAAAGTGTTAAAATTAACCATTTTATAAAATCTAATAATTTAAAAAGTGTAGGTTTTTTTAATCCCGGTGTTTCAACATATAATTTTAGAGTTTCTACTAATTTTAATTTAAATAAAATTTTAATTTTTATTTTAAAACGTAAAAATGAAACAATTCAAAAATTAAAAGGGAAAATTTTAAATTTATTAGTAAAAATGAATAAAATAAATCCAGATTTTTTATTAGTAGCTGGTAAACACTGTAAGAACCAAATTAGAAATCACTGTAAAAAAAATAAAATAAAAATAATTGATGGACATTCTTGGGACTATTCATCAATCTTAAGAAACAAATTTAAAAAAAAATCACAGTTTAAAGATTATGCTGTATATCTTGATGCTCCAGGACCAAAATTTCTTTCTGATTCGTTTATGTTTGGTGAAAAGTTTCCAGAAACTGTTGAACACACATATCCTTCTTTGAATAATTTTTTTTCGTATTTAGAAAAAAAAGAATCTATTAAAGTTATTATAGCGCCACACCCAAAAACTAAAATTAAAGATAAATCATCATTATTTGATTATAGAAGAGTAATATCAAATAAGACTCAGGATCTCATCAAATATTCAAAATTTATAATTACAAGAAATTCAACTGCTGTTATGTTCGCAGCATATTATAAAAAACCAATAATATTATTTTATACTGATGAACTAATTCACACAGTAAGTCAAAAAAATACATTAGATTTGGCTAATGCTCTCAAAGTCAATGTAATAAATATTAATCAGCTCGAGTCAATCAATTTGAAAAAAATTTTCAAATTTAATAAAAATTTTTATAACAGATATTTGTTAAATTATTGTACTACAAATAAAAATAAAGTTCCAAATTATAAATTAATTACTAACTTGTTTAATAATAATTAAAGGCTATATATAAAAAAAATAGATTTATGACAGTTTTAATTTCCACCTGCTGTATCAAAAAAAAAAAATTACCTGAAATTTTAAAAATATTTAGAAAAAAGAATATATTAAATGTTGAGCTTTCAGCAGGATATTACCAAAAAAATTTAAATCAGGTTATTTCAAGATTTAGCAAAAAAATGAACCTTCAAACTCATAATTATTTTCCTGTGCCCAAGAAACCATTTGTATTTAATCTAGCTTCAGAAAATGTTTCAATAAAATCAAAAAGTATAAAACACGCACTAAAAGCAATTAAAATTTCATCGAGATTAAAAAGAAAAATCTATAGTTTTCATGCAGGTTATCTTGTTGATCCTAATATAGATGATTTAGGTAAAGATATGCAAAAAACAAAAGTTTTTAATAGATCAAAAGCAATAAAAAGATTCATAAAAAATATTCATTATTTAGCGAAATTTGCAAAAAAATTAAATGTGATATTATTGATTGAAAATAATGTTGTAACAAAACAAGAAGTAGAAAATTTCAAAAAAAATATGGTTCTGATGGCTGATCCAAAAGAAATAAATTATATATTTTCAAAATTACCAAATAATGTCAAAATGCTATTAGATGTTGCTCATTTTAAGGTTTCATCAAAAAGTCTTAACTTTCCATTGATTAAATCTGTTAAAAAAATTAATAAATGGATTTATGGATATCATTTGAGCGACAATAATGGTCTTGAAGATAGTAATAAACCAGTTACAAATAAATCGTGGTTTTGGCCAATCATTAAAAAAAATTTAAATTATTATAGCATAGAAGTTTATAATCAAAAATTATCACAAATTTATAATCAAAAAAAGTTAGTTGAAAAAAAATTGGCAAATTAAATTATAAGTTTTAATTATTTTATAAACGATTATAACTTTATTAAATATCACAAAAATAAATTTACTTAATGATACCAATATCTAAACCATTTGTAGGAAATCTTGAAAAGAAATTTTTATTTAAAGAGGTAAAGGATGGATGGATTTCTTCAAGAGGCAAAAGGATTAACCAATTTGAAAATCAATTATCAAAGTTTCTAAAAGTTAAATACTCTATTGGATGCGCAAACGGTTCTTCAGCATTAATATTAGCTTTAAAAGCTCTTGATATTAAAAAAGGTGATGAGGTAATAGTCCCCGATATAAGTTTTGGAGCTACTATAAATTCAGTTATAAATGTTGGTGCAACACCTGTAATTTCCGAAATAAATATTAATGACTGGTGTTTAGATATAAAAAGTTTAGAGAAAAGAATCACAAAGAAAACAAAAGCAATTATTGCTGTTCACCTATACGGACAACCTTGTGATATGAAAAAATTATTGCAATTAAAAAGAAAACATAATTTATTTGTTATAGAAGATGCAGCAGAGTCATTTGGGTCAAAAGTAAATGGAAAATACACAGGAACAATAGGTGATATAGGTTGCTACTCTTTTTTTGGTAATAAGATTATATCTACAGGAGAGGGTGGTTGTTGTGTCACTCAAAAAAAAAATTAGCTGAAAAACTTATCTTATACAAGAATCATGGTATGACTGATAAAAAAAGATATTATCATTATCTAGTTGGCTATAATTTTCGTATGACAAATTTGCAGGCCTCTTTAGGAGTTGCACAATTAAAAAATTATAGAAAGTTTGAAAAAAAAAGAAAATATATTGAGAATTTTTATAATAAATCTTTTAAAAAACTAGATAATTTTGTTATGCAAAGAGAAAGTATCGCGACTAAAAGAGTCTGCTGGCTATACACAGCAATGTTTATTGGTTCAAATTTAAAAAAAATTAGACAATTTTTAGGAAAATACAAAATTGATTCTAGACGGGTATTTTACCCTTACCATACTATGCCAATTTATAAAAAATATGTTCCAAAGGATTTTAATAGAAAAAATTCATTAACATTATTTAATCATGGATTATCATTACCAACTTACTTTGAAATAACAAAGAAAGATTTAATTAAAGTATCTAAAATTGTTAAAAAGTACATAGATATCAAAAATTAATAATGGAGAGTAAAAAAAAATTATCACTAATAACTTATAGTGGGCAAAAAATATTCATCGTTTGGGATTCTTATATTGAAGAGAAAAATCAAATTTCTATATTAAATTATATTGATAAAAATTCAAAAATTATAAGAAAAGAGTATGTAGATTTAATTGAGAAAATAGCTTTTTTTAAGATAAATAATCAAAATTTTTTTGAAATTTTTACGATTGAAAAAAATTTTAGTATTTGGTGGACGACTGAAATTTATGAAAAAAGTTTATATAAACAAGAAAACATAAATGAAATATTAAAATTAATCGCATTTGAAAAAATCATAAAATCTCATAAAATAAATAAAATAATCGTTTCAGATTTTCCATTAAATATTAGCAAGTCTATAAAAGAAATTGCTAAACTTAATAAGATAATTGTTGAGGAAAAATCGAAAAAAAATATAAAATTCAATTTTAATTTTTTTAAAATAATATTCAATTTTTTTAATTTTATCAGGTTCATTTTAAGCAGATTTTCGTTAACAAAAACAAATGTAAAAGATGAGAATTTTAAAAATCTTTTTTGCTCTTATTTTGCTTATATTGACCAAAACTGCTTAAAAAAAGGAGAATATAGATCCTCATATTGGGGAGATTTATTAAAAAATAATATAATTAATAAAAGTTGCTTTGCGCATATTTTTTTTCCTTCCAAAAAAATTTCTTACTCAAGATCAATCAAGTTATTAAAAAAAGTAAATCGCCGAAACTCAAATAAACACTTTTTTGTTGAAGAGTTTTTTTCATTAAAAATTTTTTTCAAAATTATTTTTCATTGGATTACGAATATGTTTAAATATGCAAAAAATAAAAATATTATTGAGACAGAGTTTGAAAAAAAAAATATTCCAACAAGTTATTTGTTAAGCGAGAAATTAGAAGAAGAATTATACGGGGTATCATCACTTATTAGTTTTTATTATTTTTTTTTATTTAAGGAAATAAATAAAACTTTTAAGAATTTGAGAAAAACATTTTTCTTGTATGAAAATCAAGGGTGGGAAAAATCTTTTATTTATAATTTGAAAAAAAATGATTTAAATAAGATATATGCAGTTCAAAATTCTACTGTGAGATTTTGGGATTTAAGATTTTCTAAAAATAACAATCAAGCATCAAAATTTACAAATCAATTTGAACCAAATTTTTATTTGGTAAATGGAAATGATAGTTTTGAAAAATTTATAGAAAATGGTTATCCTATTAAAAAAATTAAACAAGTAGAGGCAATAAGATACTTTGAATTAATGAAATTTATTAATTTAGATTTAGATAAAAATATAAAAAAAAATTCTGTTTTAGTGATTGGTGATTATTCTGATAAAAGTAATATGAATATTGCAAAATCAATAAATAATTTAGATAAATTTGTAAAAAATAACTTTAAATTTTCTGTTAAAGAACACCCTTTAAGAAAAATGTCAAAATATTTAAAAATTGAATACGATAAAACTGAACTACCAATAGAAAAACTAATTAATGAGTATGAATTTGCAATAGTAGGAAATACCACATCAGCGGCAATTGATTTATACTTATTAGGTTCGAAGTTAATAATTATTTTAGATCAAAATGTTGTTAATCTTTCTCCATTAAAGGATGTAGATAATGTGTTTTTTCTAGGCAATTACCTTAAATTAAAAGATGCTTTGTTAAATTATAACAACAAAGGTAAATTGATTGACAAAAAAAAAACAAATTTTTTTAATTATAATCCTAATTATGATTTGTGGAACAATCTAATCAATAATGAAAATTAATACGATGAAAAAAAATATAATTATTACTGGTGCGGGTAAAGGAATAGGCAAACAAATTTTATTTGATTGTATCGAAAATGATATTTTTGTTTATGGAGTTATCAGATCAGAAAAAGATTTTATTGAAATTAAAAAAAAATTTAAAGGCTCAAAAAATTGTAAATTATATCACGGTGATATAAAAAATATTTCTATAGCTGGAAGAATTATAAAGGACTCAAAAAAAATGAAAAAAAAAATAAATGGTTTAGTAAATAATGCTGGCGAAAGACAAAGAGAAAACTTTTTAAATATTAATAATTCTAAATTAACAAAAATATTTAAAAATAATTTTTTTAATCATTTTTTTTTTACTCAAAAAATTATCAAAAACCATAAAAAAATTAAAAACAAGTTTACATTATCAATCGTAAATATAGGATCGATTGTAGGATTAAAAGGATTTAGTCAATTATCTGGTTATGCCTCTACCAAGAGCGCACTTGATGGATTGACAAAAAGTTTAGCTATTGAATTTGCTAATGATAACATTAGATTGAATATAATTCATCCTGGATTCATTAAAACTTCGTATTATAAAAATTTTAAAAAAAATAACAAAAAATTGCATAGGTGGACTTTACAAAAAACTCCTTTAAGACGCTGGGGGGAAAGTAAAGATATATCACAGATGGTAATTTTTTTATTATCAGAGAAATCAGATTATATCACTGGTCAATCAATTGCAGTAGATGGAGGCTGGACAGTATTTTGAAAAAAAAATTTAAAATTTTAGGATTAATACCCACAAGATTAAATTCTCAAAGACTACCACAGAAAGCTTTGCTGCCTATAAATGACATTCCCTTGATTGTTCATACATACAAGAGGGCAAAGTTATGTAAAAAACTTACCGATGTAATCATTTGTTGCGATGATAATAAAATTTTAAGATCAGTAAAAAAATTTGGTGCAAAAGTTTTATTAACGTCAAAACATCACAAAAATGGTACTGAGAGAATCTATGAGGCTTATAAAAAAATAAATAAAAAATATGATTTAATAGTTGATATTCAGGGTGACGAACCTTTAGTTAGTCCGTATCATATTGAAAACGTAGTTAACTTTCATGAAAAGAATCCAAAAGCTGATATAATTTTACCCACACTTAAAGTTAAATCAAAAAATAATACAAATATCATTAAAGTAATAAAAGATATAAATAATCATGTGATTTATTTGTCTAGAGGCAATATTCCGTTTGAGTACAAAGATATAAACAAAAAAATTGATAAACATCTGTCGATAATTTCCTTTCTACCAAAAGCTTTAGAAAGATTTGCATTACATAAAAAAACTCCTTTAGAAAAAATTGAAGATATTGAATTGTTAAGAGCTATAGAAATTGGCCTTAAGATAAAGTCAATATCCCTTAAAGGTGATAGTTTCTCAGTTGATGTATTAAAAGATTTTGAAAAAGCCTCACAAAGAATGGTGCATGATAAATTCTTTAAGTTATACAAATTTTAAATAAAATATTAAATGAATATTAATTATAAAATTGGTAAGGAAACACATAGTATAATCATAAAAAATAAAATCGATAAATTTTTATCTAATAAAATTGACTCAATTAGTTCTGATAAAAAAGTATTGTTAGTATATGATAAGAAGATTGAAAAAAGAATAGTTCTTCAAGTTATCAAAATTTTAAAACAATCAGGTTGCTTTTTAATTGCTCTCGAATTTCAAGGGAATAAAAAAAATAAAAATGAAAAATCTTTATTTAGCTTATTAAGCACTATGCTAGATAATAAATTTACAAAAAAATCAATAGTTATTTCTTTAGGAGGTGGAGTTATAGGTGATCTTGCTGCTCTTGCTGCAAGTCTATACTACAGAGGAACGCTTTACTTTAGTATACCAACAACAATGACATCAATTATTGATAGTTGCATTGGTGGTAAAACAGGAATTAACTATAAGAACATAATAAACTCATTAGGAAATTATTATCATCCACATTCAGTTTTTATCTATAATGAAATAATAAAATATATACCTCAAAGAGAGTTAATTGCTGGTATTCCTGAAATAATCAAATGCGGACTAATTAAAAAAAATAGAATTATAAATATTTTACAAAAAAATAAAGAAAAAATACTTAAAAGAGATTTTAAAATAATTGCAAAGTTATGTAGCGAAACATTAAAAACTAAAATTTCTTTTTTTAAAGATGATATTTATGAAAAAAAAAAAAGATTAATACTTAATTTTGGTCACACATTTGCACACTCTATAGAAATGTCTACTGAAAATTTAACAAATAAAGAATATTATAGACATGGTGAGGCAGTTGGAATTGGAATTTTGTGTGAATTGTTTTATTCAAACCCAAAAAAAAATAAATTATTGGAAACTGTAAAAAATCTTCTTAGAGATTACAACTTACCAACCAAAATTGATAAAGGTGATTTTGTAAAGAAAAAAAATATTCTTTTAGAACATATTTATAAAAATATTTATTTGGATAAAAAAAAAATCTCGAGATTTCCACGATATATTTTTATGAAAAAAATTTACAAACCTGAAATAAAAGAATTACAAAATCATGATTTAATTTTAGAAACTATAAACAATTTTATTTAATATTAAATGAATTTTAATAAATTTGAAAAATTTTATAAAAATAAAAAAGTATTAGTCTTGGGTCATACTGGTTTTAAAGGGTCTTGGTTAACACTTTGTTTAAAAGATCTTGGTTCAAAAATATATGGAATTTCTTTAGATATTCCTACAAAACCATCTCATTTTGAATTATTAAAGATAAAAAAAGATATCAAGGATTATAGAATCGATATCAGAAATTATAAAAAAATTAAAAAAAAAATAGAGACGATTAAACCAGATATTATTTTCAATTGTGCCGCACAATCATTGGTAAAAGAATCATTTCAAGATCCGTATAAAACATGGACCACAAACTTGATAGGAAGTTTAAATATTTTAGAAATATTAAGAAATATCAAATTAAAAAAAAAAATTTGCACTGTTATTATTACAAGTGATAAGTGTTATAAAAATTTGAATCAATCAAAACGCTATAGAGAAGATGATTTATTAGGAGATTATGAACCATATGGCGCATCAAAAGCCGCTGTTGAATTAGCTTTTCAATCATATTTTAATTCATCACTGAAAAATAAAAAAAATCTTTATTTGGCAACTGCAAGAGCTGGGAATGTAATAGGAGGCGGAGATTGGTCTAAAGATAGGATTTTACCAGATTTAATAAGATCATTGAAGTTTAAAAAAAATCTTAAAATAAGATATCCAAATTCAACAAGACCTTGGCAACATGTTTTAGAACCAATATATGGTTATATAGTCTTAGCTTATAATTTATACAATTACACAAAAAAAACTAACGGCGAGTCTTTTAACTTTGGACCTAAATTTGTAAAAAATTATAAGGTTATAGAATTATTAAAAAGATTAAAAATATACTTTCCTAAAATAAAATGGAAAATAGAAAAAAAAAAAATGATAAAAATTCATGAAGCTGGTTTATTGAATCTTAACAGCAATAAATCATTCAAGATTTTAAAATGGAGGAATATTCTTAATTTTAATGATTCTGTAAAAATGACTGCTGAATGGTATAAAGAATATTTTGGTAAGAGAAAAATTAAAGATTTTTCATTGAGACAAATTAAAACTTATAAAGATAAATTAAAGAAAATTTATTAAAATGAAAGTAATTATCTTAGCTGGTGGATTAGGAACAAGATTGTCTGAATACACAAAAACAATACCAAAACCAATGGTTAAAATTTTAGGAGTGCCTTTAATTGTACATATCATGAAACACTATGCAAAAAATGGGTTTAAAAAATTTTTAATAGCCGCTGGTTATAAAGGTGAAATAATTAAAAAATATTTTAACAAAAAAAAATTTGGTTGGGAAGTTAAAGTAATTCAAACTGGTCAAAGAACAATGACTGGAGGAAGATTGAAAAGACTTAAAAATTATATTGGTAATGATACATTTATGATGACCTATGGAGATGGAGTATCAAACATAAATTTAAAAAGGTTATTGAAGCATCATAAAAAACGTAAAAAAATGATTACAGTAACAGCCGTGCGTCCTCCAGCAAGATTTGGAGTTCTAAAGCTTAAAGGAAATAATGTAGTTTACTTTAAAGAGAAATCTAAACTCGATGAAGGATGGATAAATGGAGGTTTTTTTGTAATTGAACCTAAGTTTATTAAATTTATAAAAAATGACAAAACATTTTTAGAGAAAGAACCTTTAGAAAAAGCTTTAAAGGTAAAACAACTTAACGCTTATAAACATAGTGATTTTTGGCAATGTGTAGATACTAAAAGAGATAAAGATAAACTTGAAAAAGTATTAAAATATAAAATTTGAAAAAAAATACTAAAGTTCTTGTCGTAGGTGGCACAGGTTTTCTGGGTTATCATTTTTGTAAAAAAATTTTAAAAAAAAAATGGATCATTACAAGTATTTCTACAAATTTACCAAGAAGAATTAGACGTTTAAATAAAATAAAGTATCTTATTTGTGATATAAGAAAAAAAAATCAAATAAAAAAATTAAATAAAAACTTTGATTATGTAATTAATTTTGGTGGATATGTTGATCATACAAGAAAAAAGAAAACTTATGAAAGTCATTTTAATGGTTGTAAAAATTTAGCTGACCATTTTTTAAACACAAAAATAAAATCCTTTATCCAAATTGGAAGTTGTGTTGAGTACGGATTTTTAAAATCACCCCAAAGACCCAATTATAAAACCTCAATAAATAATTTGAAATCTGTTTATGGAATTGCAAAATTAAAAGCATCAAATTATGTGATAAATCTCAATAAAAAATTTGATTTTCCATCAACTGTATTAAGACTTTATTTAGTTTATGGACCAAAACAAGACATAAATAGATTTATCCCAATTATAATTAATGGATGCTTAAAAAATTTAAATTTTGATACCTCTGATGGTAAACAGTCAAGAGATTTTTTATATGTGACTGATCTAGTTGATGTAATTATTAAAATTCTTAAAAATAAAAAAACACGAGGTAAGATCTTTAATGTTGGATCGGGTTCACCAAAAAAATTAAAAAAAATTATTAAATTCATACAAAAAAAAATTAAATCGGGCAAACCTAACTTTGGTAAATTAGAATTAAGAAAAGATGAAATTTTAAATTTATACCCAGATATAAAAAAAACTAAAACAATTTTAAAATGGAAACCTAGAGTTAATCTTAAAGACGGACTTTATAAAACAATAAATTATTATAAAAGATTATACAATTATGTCTCAAAAAGTTAGTATAATAATGAATTGTAAAGATGGCGATAAATTTTTATATGAAAGTTTAGACTCAATAATTAATCAAACATTTAAAAACTGGGAACTAATTTTTGTAGATAATAGTTCAAAAGATAACAGTAAAAAAATATTTGAAACATATAAAGATAATAGGTTTAAATATATATATTTAGATCAACAAGTTAATTTAGGCACAGCAAGACAAGAAGCTTTAAAAAATTGTTCAGGTGATTTTATTGCATTTCTTGATACAGATGATTTATGGTTTAAAGATAAACTTGAAAGACAATTAGAGTTTTTTAAAGATGAAAATGTTGGTATGGTCATTTCAAATACTATTTTTTTTAACAATAATAAAAGTAAAAAATTTTATTTTAAAAAACCACCAACTGGGTATGTTTTTTTTGATCTATTAATAAATTATTTTATTAGCCTTGAGACACTTGTTTGTAGAACAAAATATATAAAAGATATTTCTTTTGAATTTAATAAAAATTTTTCAATGATTAGTGATTTAGATCTAACATTACGATTAAGCCAAATATGCAAATTAAGTTATTGTCCACATACTTTATCAAAGTGGAGAATACATTCCTCGAGTGATTCTTGGAAAAAAAAGAACCTTTTTTTTTTAGAAAAATTAGATCTTATAGAAAATTTAAAGATAGAAAATTTCAATTTAGATAACAAAAAATTTATTTATTATAAAAAGGAATTTATTAACAAAGTAAAATGCTCTATTATTTTAAATCAGATTGAATTTGGAAAGAAAAGAAAAAATTTGTTAGAGGATTTGTTTAAACAAAAATTAGAATTTAAATATTTTCTTTTTTTATTTTTTTTAATTTTATTTCCTTTTAACAAAATCATTTTTAAACTCTATAGAAAAATTTTTTCTATAACTCCATAAAATGAAAAAATTTTATTATTTGTATAATGGACGAAGTGCACTTAATTTTATTTTAAAAAATTATCTTTTAAAAAAAAATCAAGAAATTTTATTTCCTGATTTTAGCTGCGATGTATTATTTCAAAATGATAATTATAATCATTATAGATATAATTTTTATCCAATTAAGAAAAATTTTAAGATTTCGCTAGAATTAATAAAGAAAAAAATAACAAAAAAAACAAGAGTTATTTTAATTATTAATTTTTTTGGTATAAGGCAAAATTTGAAAAGTTTATATAGTTTCTGTAAAAAAAAAAAAATTTTACTTATTGTTGATGAATGTCATACATTTTATAAATTAAATACGAGCAAAGATAATGATTGCGATGTAAAATTTTTTTCTCCCTCAAAAATTTTTGATAAAATAAATATTGGTGGAATATTACAGGTTAATAATAATTCTGTCCAAATACATAAAAAATTAAAGAAATCTTTTATTAATTATGAAATAATTTTAGAACTAAAAAGAAAAATAAAAAAAATATTGATGTATGAAAAATTTAAGTTTTTAAAAAAAAGACCAAAATACGAAGATTATAATTTTTTTAAATCAAAATTAATTTTAAACAATTTTACTTTGAATGAAAAAAGTATAAGAAAAATAGAGAAAATCAATATCATTAAAGAGAGAGAGATAAGAATAAAAAACTTTAAATTTTGGAAATTTATTTGTAAAAAAATAAATATAAAGCCATTAATAAAAATTCAAGATATTCAACATGGATGCCCGCTCTTTTTTCCTGCATTATGTCAAAATAAAAAAAAAACAAAATCTATATTTGATCTTGCATGGAAATACCAATTAGATGTAGTTTCCTGGCCTTCATTGGAATCCAATCAAAAAAAAAATAAAAAAATAATAAATTATTGGAATAAGCTTGTTTATTTTCCAATGGATAAAAAATTTTATCAAAAGAAAGAACTTTTATATGACAAAAAATTTAAAATTTAAAACTTGGTTAGAATTTACAGATGATTTAAAAAAAGAGTGGATTTATCTTTTTTCTCTATCAAATAATTCTATTTTTCAAAGTTATGATTGGCAGTTTTTATGGTTTGAGGAAATTAAAAAGAAAAGTTTTAAAGAGTCTTTAATGGTAGTAGGAGTTTATAGTGAAAGTAAAATAATTGGTATTTTTCCTTTTGAATTAAGAAAAACTTTAGGTTTGAATAATTTAAGATTAACTGGCTTTCCCTTTGCAGACTATTTGGATTGTTTAATAGATAAAAAAATAATTTTAAAAAATTTTGATTTTGAGAGTGAGTTGTTGGAATATTTAAAAAAAAATAAAAAAATAGATATTATTCAATTAACTAATTTAACTGAAAATAGTAATTTTTACCAATTTTTAAAAGGTACAAAATTTAAAAAAAATACATTTAAATCTTTTCAAATTTTAAAAAAAGAAAATCAATCTCAAATGATAAATAAAAAGTTTTCTTTAGATACAAAAAGACAAATCAAAAGATTAAGTTTATTAGGCAAAATCACATTTAAAATTGCAGAAACAAATAATGAAAAAAAAGAAATTATTGATTTTTTTTTTAAACATAAAGAAAAACAATTAATAAGAACGAATAATTGGAATTTTTTAAAAAATCAAACTTATAAGCTATTTTTAAAAAAGTTATTTACTCAAAAATATAGCCATAATTCTTTTCTTTTATTAAATGATGAAATTATAGCAGTTCATTTGGGTTTTAAAGATTTAAAAAAAATGTTTTATATTTTTCCAACATTTACACACAAATATTATAATTATTCTCCAGGAAATATTCTTCTTTTAAAATTAGTTAATTCTTTTTTTGAAGAAGATGGAGAGGTATTTGATATGACTATTGGAAATGAGTTTTATAAAAAAAAATTATCTAATAATTCAATTGATATATATTATAAAGATATATTTTTATCATTTAAAGGGAAACTAATATCTCCTTATTTAGTTTTAAAAAACTATTTAAAAAAAATAGATTTTATTAATTATATATTTAGAATTGTAAAATACCGATGAAATTGATTAAAAAAATTTTAAATTTTATAATTTTTCTTTTGGTAAAAATAAATTTTCTTAAATTACCAAAAAAAAGTCTCAGAATATTAATGTTTCATGATATTGAAAATTTTGAAAAATTTAACACCCAGCTTCTTTTATTAAAAAAAGATTGGAATTTTATCAGTCCTTATGAATTCTATAAGATAATAAGTGGTAAAAAAAAAAATAATCAAAGAAGTTTATTAATAACATTTGATGATGGTTTTAAAAGCAATCTTACTGTAGCTGAAAAATATCTGAGAAAATTTAAATTGAATGCGATCTTTTTTATACCTTTGAAATTTGCATTATTAAAGAATAAAAAAGAAAAAATTTTTTTTATTAAACATAATTTGGATATTAAAAAATTAAATGAAAAAATGAATAATTTAGATGTAAGTGATATCAAAAGAATTTTAAAATTAAATAATGTTATTGGAGCACATACATTTTCTCACAAAAATTTGAGAAATATAAGAAATAAAAAAAAGATTAATTTTGAAATTATTGGAAGTGCTAATAAACTTCAAAGAATTTTAAAAATTAAAATCATAAATTTTTCATTTAATTTTGGAAGGTTAGAACATATATCACCTACAATATTAAATTTATCTAAAAAAAGATTCAAATATGTTTTTACAGGAATAAGGGGTGAAAACTTAAAATCAAAAAAGATTTTTTTTAGAGATAATATTTCACCTGATGATAATATTTTTGATTTATACACTTATCTTGGTGGTTTCTTGGATTTTTTATACAAAAAAGAGAGAAAAAAAATAATTAATAATTTTAAATAGTAAATTTAAGAAATCTGTACAGGTATGGGTTTACTTTGTATCTGAACATACTCGAAAAGTAATTTTTTTTTTCAATTTTGCACACTTCTTTAATATTTTTTGTCATAAGGTTGTAAACGAGTGCAAGTCTATTTGAATTCATATCACCCTCATAAGAATGCCAAGTTTTTTTTTCTTCTCTAGAAAAAAATACAGCCCTATTCTGTTTCCACTCTATTATTTTATTTGGTTTTGTTTTTTTATTTTCATAAAAAAAAGTTCCATTATTTTTTTTTGGATTTAGATAAATGACCCCACTTAAAAGTTTATTAGGTGTATCATCATGAACTGGGAATTTATAATGAGAACCTGTATTTATTAGAGTGAAATCAGAGTATTCATATAGGCTTAATTTTTCTGGACATAATTTTTCTAATATATTTAAAGCTTTTTTGTGATATTTGTGATTTAATTCGATCAATAATTCTTCACTTATTCCATTATTTACAATAATTTTATCATTCTTAATTTCATTATGATAAATTTTAACTTGATTTTTATCTATTTCTTTAAAAAATAAATCATTTAATTTTTTAAAATGATTTTCATCTAAAAAATTATCGATAATTTCTATATTCATATAATTAAAAAAATTTCCTGAGCTTATAATTTTTAATCCAGTTTATTCAATCTATAATATTTATATTCTTTTTAATATAATTTTTTGTTTAAAAGATTCAAATTTTTAATTTAAAAGTTGTTTATACATGTCAAATTCAGATATAATTTAAATAATGACCTTAGCGATTGACATGATAGGAACAAGTTTAGGCAGTGGAACTAAGAGTTATAATTTAAATTTTTGCAAACATGTATGTAAAAATAATTTAGAAGAGAAAATCTATATATTTATTACTCAAGATTATCTTGATAATTTAAATGTTTTTAAAAATCATAACATAAATTTTATAATTAAATCATCAATATTTACTAATATTTTTTTTAGACTTATTTGGATGCAATTGTTTTTACCCTTTGAATTAAAAAGACTTAAAGTTGATCAATTATTTTCACCTATGAATATGTGTCCATTAATTTTAAAAATATTACGAATTAAAAATACTTTAGCGTTACATTCAAATTTACCATGGGTTTATTTCAAATATATGCCTGGGAATTTGATAAGAAATATTTTTACAAAATATTTGATCAAATTATCAATCAATTTTTGTGATAAATTAATAGTACCATCAGAATTTGCAAAAAATGAAATAATAGAAAAATTAAAATTAGATAAACAAAAAGTTTTTTCTGTATATCTAGGTATAGATGAAAGATATTTGTTATCAGAAAGTAAAAGTTATATTAAAGATTTTGACTACAGTAGTTATATAATTTCTGTTTTATCTTGTGTTAGGTATCATAATATTATTAATTTATTAAAAGGTTTTAAACAATTTAAAAAGGAAACAAATTCAAACATAAAATTTGTTTTAGTTATGCAAATTTTGGATAAAAACTATTTTAATGAAGTAAAATCATATATATCTCAAAATTTTTCTGAAGGCGAAATTATTTTTTTTCATAATTTAAGTGGTGAATATCTTGTTAATCTCTATAAAAAAGCTAAACTATATATTTTTACCTCTTATTGTGAGGTATTTGGACTCACTTCTTTGGAAGCAATGTCTCAAGGTTGTCCGGTCTTAATTTCTAACAGATCAGCTTTAAAAGAAGTTAATAGTAAAGCAGTTCATTATTTTGACCCTGATGATAATCAAAAAATTTATGAGGGTATAAAAATAATTTTAGAGGACAAAGATTACAGAGATCAATTAATTTCTAGAGGAGATAAGCATTTTAAAAAATTTAATTGGGATAAAACTGTAAAAGAAACATTAAAAATATTAAATAATTAATTTTTTTTTTTAATTATAAAATTATTGATGATTAAAGCGTCCATATTAGTTCTTAAGAGACATTCTAATGCATTTTGTGGTTTTAAAACAATTGGTTCATTTTCATTAAATGAAGTATTTAATAATATTGGCACATTAGTCTTTTTAAAAAAATTATAAATTAGATTTGCAAATTTCGAATTAATATTTTTATCTACAGTTTGTAATCTCGATGTGTTATCAAAATGTGTTACAGCAGGAATTAAATTCCTTTTTTCCTTTCTAACATTTATCACGGTTGACATATATGGACTTTTAAAGTCTGTTTCAAACCATTCAGTTTGAAATTCTTTTAGAACAGACGGAGCAAAGGGCCTGAAAGACTCTCTTCTTTTTATTTTATTATTAATAATATCTTTCATTTTATGATTTCTAGGATCCGCTAAAATTGATCTATTACCTAAAGCTCTAGGACCAAATTCCATTTTATCTTGAAACCAACCAATTACATTTCCATCAGCAATATATTTAGTTGTTGTATCTAATAATTCATTTTCATTTTTCACATGATTAAAAATAATCTTATCTTTAAAATATTTACTCAATAAGATATTTTTTATATCAGTATCATTATATTTTGTGCCCATATAAGGATTCTCCGAATTCTGGATTTCAAAATTGGATTTAGCAGCCACAACAAATGCTGCGCCCAAGGCTCCGCCATTGTCACCTGGGGCATAATTTATAAAAACTTTATTAAATTTTTCTTTAGAATTAGTGATAAGTCTATTAGCACTAGAATTGAGCGCACATCCACCTGAAAAAATTAAATTTTTTGAAAAATTTTTTTTTAAAATTTTTTGAATAATTTTATTAAAAAAAAATTCATAAACTTTTTGAACAGAGCTTGCAAAATTTTCCCTAAAATTGTCGTCTTTTTTTTCATTATGAAATAATTGTATTAGTTTATCATTAAAAATTTGATCAATTAAGAGATTTTCATCAGCAATGTAATTAAAATTTGTTTTTTGGTGATTAAAATAATTTAAATTTAATTTTATTTCTGCCTTGTTATCTTGAACAAATAGATTTTCGAAAATTTTTTTGAAGTAAATCGGCTGTCCATAAGCAGCTAATCCCATTATTTTATATTCATCTCCATAATTTCTGAAATCTAAGAACTGTGTCATTGCATGATAAAAAATACCAAGTGAATTTGGAAAATAAACTTTTTCTGTTAATTTAATTTTTTTATTTTTACATTCTGCAATGGCAATCGAAACAAAATCTCCTGAGCCATCTATAGATAAACCATTAGCAATATCAAATTTTGAAGGATAAAATGCAGAAGCTAAATGGGCCAAATGGTGCTCAATATAATGAAAATTAATTTTTTTCTTTAATTTAAATTTTTGTAAAAAAATTTTTCCAAGATTTTTTTTTTGTTTTAATCGATTAATTTGAGCATTTTTTTTTAATGATAAATTTTTTAATAAATATATTCCTTTATGAATTATGTTGCCATAAGGTTTTGTATTAAATGCTACATCTGTAACTTGCGAAATATCAATTTGTCCAATTTTTAAACATTCATTTATTGCTTCTGTAGGATATCCAGCATAATGTTTTTTTCTATTAATTCTTTCTTCTTCAATTGCAGCAATAAGTTTTCCATTAACAATTAAACAAGCTGAGGAGTCAGCATGAAAGGCATTAATACCAATTATTATTTGATCGTGTTTCATTTGAATTTGTAAATATATATTTATATTCTTTTTAATTTATCAAAACCTTTTAAATTTTTAAAATTTATTTTGATAAATTTATCTTTAAACATTTTAGTATTAAACTTATATTTTTTTTCAAGTATAACTTTTACATGATTTGAAAGACATTCTATTATAAAAAAACTATATAAATTTTCTCCTGTTGAAAAAGTATATTTTGACTTTGATTGTAATCTGGAAAGTTTTTTTTTTGATACATATCCATGATTTTTAATATTAACTAAATTTAACCTATCTCCAATCACATGAATATTAAAATTATTATCGATTAGTTTTTTTACAAGATTTAGAGGAATAAAAGTTTTTTTATTTTTATGGTCTCTATAATAAATTAAGATATCTATATTTTTATTTTGCCTTTTTTTGTATGAGAAATCGTTTAAAACAAAATTGAATTTGCTTTTTTTTATAGTGTTTTTAAAAAGATATTTTCTAAGTAGATCAGTAGAAAATATAATTGACTTTACTCTTTGATTTAAGAAAAATTCGCTTATTTTGTAACAAAATGGAAAAATAATACCTCTTATAAAATGATTAAAGTTATAAGATTTTATATAATTAGAGCCACCAGTTATGGGCCCCAATAAAGTGTTGGGAGGCAGGAAAATGAATATTAAGAAGTTCCATAATGGTAAATAATTCAAATAACATACTTTTTGATTTTGAAAATATTTTTTCCAACAATAAAAGATCCCCAACACTACAGAAATATATTTTTGATTTATCCTTTTTTGTTGATTTAAAATTATTTTAAATTGATAATTCTTTTTTAATTTTTGAACAAAAAGTCTAGCAAGTTTCCCTTCACCAGAATTTTCTAAATAATCACACACCCAAACAAATAATTTTTTTTTAATCAAATTTTAAAAATCTCGTTTTATCAAAAGTTTTATTGAAGTATTTGCCTATATTATAATATATAAATGTTTCCAATATTCTTTTTGTTCTCCTAAAGAAATCATTTTTTAATCGCCATAAAAATTCATAATTTTTTAAGAAATTTGGTACTGCTTTTTCCTCTCCAGATGCTATTGCTATTGATGCACCTATACAAATAATCTTATAGTTTTTATTTTTCTGCACTAAATGAAAGGCCAGCTTTTCTTGTTTAGGAGTTGGAAGTGTTATAAATGTAACCGAATTTTTTTGTAATTTAATTTTTGTTTTTTTTATTAATTCAATACTTCCAAATGGAAGTTTAATATTTACTATTTTTCTTCGGAATTTTTTTTTTAAAAAATTTTCAGAGTTTTTCGATAAGTTTCCTAGAACAATTATTTTATTTATATAATTTGGTATTTTAATTTTTGATATTAAATCTCTTCCAGGGATTTTTTCTATATTTATATGTTTTTTTGACCATATTCCATCAGGCCAATGATAAAGAGATTTTTCTTGATAAACTTCTTTGTTTGCGTAATAGCCGAGAAAGGCTAAATTCATGCCTGATAATATAAAATTTTTATTAAATGGTATATGCTTTATTTTTTCAATTATCTTAAAACTATTTTCTTTATAATAACTATTTTCAAATAAAATTTTAAATAATCTGAAGTTAGTATTTATTTTAAAACTATTAAAGAAAAAAAGCTGATTTATTTTTGCAGGAATCCTCATTATAATAAACAAAAAATTTGACTTAAGATTATGCAACCTAAAAGATCTTAAAATTTCTAAGGTTGAAATCCAGTAACTCTGAAGATTTTTTCCTGAAATTCCTCCTGATCTCATCCTGACAATTGTTTGATTCATTATCTTAAATTTGATTTTATTTATATAAAAAAGCCTAAGAAAAAACTCAAAATCTCCAGCAATTTTAAAACTTTCATTATATTTTCCAAATTTTTGATATATCTCTCGCTTAATAATTGATGCTGGATGAGGAGGCATTAATCCAAATTTCATCTTCCATCTTCGAAAGTTCAATGATGAATAAAATCTAGTTATTTTGTAGTAATCAACATTATCAAAATATGCAACGTTACCAAGAAAAATTTTGACAGACTTATTTTTTGAAGCAAAATTAAAAAACTGCTCTAATGTATGATTAGAATGAAACATGTCATCAGAATTTAAGATACAAATAAAATCACCTTTAGCTTTTTTAATTCCAAAATTAATTGATTTATATATTCCAAAATTTTTTTTTATGAATATTTTTTTTTTATTATTAGGGTATCTTTTTAAAATTGGAATAGTTTTATCAGTTGATCCGCCATCAATAATTATATGTTCTGTATTTCTGTATGTTTGAGAAAAAACTGAATTTAAAGTGTCTCTAATGGTTTTTTCACTATTTAATGTGATTGTAATTATTGAAAATTTCATTTTTTATATAATTATTGCATAATAAAACTTTTACTATAATAGTGATAATATTAAATTTATGAAATTTAAAAAAGCTATCATTACAGGAATAACTGGGCAAGACGGTTCTTATTTAGCTGAATTTTTATTGAAAAAAAAATACATTGTTCATGGAATTAAAAGGAAATCTTCTTCATACAATACCACAAGAATAGACCACATTTATGAAAATAAAAGTTATAAGAATAAGTTTTTTTTGCATTATGGGGATTTATTAGATCCGAACTCTCTCACAAAAGTGATTAGAAAGATTAGTCCAAATGAAATTTATAATTTTGCTGCACAAAGTCATGTAGGCGTAAGTTTTGAAATGCCAAATTATACTTCTCAGGTAAATTCAATTGGAACACTTAATTTACTACAAGCAATTTATGATTGTGGTTTAGCAAAAAAAACAAAATTTTATCAAGCATCCACTTCGGAACTTTATGGAGAAATCCAAGAAAAAAAACAATCAGAAAAAACACCTTTTTACCCTAAAAGTCCATACGCAACTTCAAAATTATTTTCATATTGGATAACTAAAAATTACAGAGAGTCTTACAATATGTTTGCCTCAAACGGGATACTTTTTAATCATGAGTCACCAAGAAGAGGTGAGACTTTTGTGACAAGAAAAATAACCATAGGATTAAGCAGAATTATTCATGGTTTAGAAAAATGTTTATATTTGGGTAATTTATACTCATTAAGAGATTGGGGTCATGCGAAAGATTATGTTGAAATGTGTTGGAAAGTTTTGCAACATAAAAAACCCGATGATTTTGTTATAGCAACAGAAAAACAATATTCAGTAAAATTTTTTATTGAGGAGTGTTTTAAATATCTTAAAATTAAAATTAAGTGGTTTGGAAAAGGAATAAGTGAATATGCTAAAATAATGGATTTTAATAAAAAAAAATATCCTTTTTTAAAAAAAAATATGATTGTAATAAGAGTAAGTAAGAAATATTTTAGACCAAATGAAGTTGATAATCTAATTGGTAATGCCAATAAAGCTAAAAGATTATTAAGTTGGAAACCGAAAAACGATATACGCCATTTAATTAAAGAAATGTTAAGCTCTGATTTAGAAATAAGCAGAAAATTAAAACTAAAATAAAAATTGAAAAAAAAAATTTTGATTGCTGGCCAAGAGGGAATGGTAGGAAGATCATTATATAATTTTTTGAAAAAAAAAAAATTTAATATTTTAGATTGTAAGAGAAAAGATTTAGATTTTACAAAACAGACCTTAGTAGAAAAATGGTTTAAAAAAAATAGACCTGATATCGTTATTAATGCAGCCGGAAAAGTTGGAGGTATACTTGATAACAAAAGTTATCAACCAGAATATATTTATATTAATTCTATGATTGGTTTAAATATTACAAATGCCTGTGTAAAATTTAATGTCTCTAAATTGATAAATTTGGGATCTGCATGCATTTATCCAAAACAAACTCAGCAACCAATAAAAGAAAAATCTTTACTTTCATCAGCTTTAGAAAAAACTAACGAGGGATATGCTTTGGCTAAAATACTTACATTGAAATATTCTCAACACTTGAAAATAAAAAATAAAAAACAATTTATTTCTTTAATGCCAGCAAATTTATATGGTGAAGGCGATAATTTTGATTTAAAATCTAGTCATGTCTTACCCGCGTTAGTAAAAAAATTTATCTTAGCAAAAAAAAAAAATTATCCCAAAGTAGAAGTTTGGGGTTCAGGACATGTTAAAAGAGAATTTTTAAATGTAAATGATCTTACTTCAGCAATCTACTTTATATTAAAAAAGAAAATAAAATATGATTTTATAAATATTGGTGGAGGTGAGCATTATTCAATAAAAAAAATTGCAATTATGATAAAAAAAATTGTTGGTTATAATGGGAATATTGTTTTTAATAAAAATTATCCAGATGGAGTAAAAAGAAGACAACTGGATTCAAGGATTATAAGAAATCTTGGATGGAGACCGAAGATAAAATTAAAAGATGGTTTAATCGATTATTGCAATTATTATTTAAACAAAGTTTATCCTAATGAATAGAAATTATTTCTTTTGTTTAAGATATATTATAATAGAAGAATAAGTCATAATTGTAATTAAAATAACAATAAAGTTACTTAATTTCAAAAAATTAAAAATTATTGGAAAAATAATCATTAGTAATAATATTATTAAAGACTTTTCAAGTGAGTATTTTCTAAGAAGTAAGTGATGTATGTGATTTCGATCTGAACTTAAAGGATTTTGTTTTTTAAAGATTCTTATTATAAATAATCTAATAAGATCTAATCCTGGAATAAGCATGTAAAGTATTATTTGATCAGCATAACCAATAATATCAAAATTATACATTTTAATAAAAAAATAACTTATCATAAAAGCAATTATTAAGGATCCACTATCACCTAAAAATGATTTGTTCTTATAATTAAGGTATGAAAAAAAAATTAATGATATTATTAATATCTTTACAAGAAGTGAATTACTAAAAAAAAATAAAATATTAATTAAAATAATAATTGAATATAAACTTGATTGTAAGTTTATTCCATCGAACATATTGAATGCATTTAAAAAAACGAGAAAACAAAAAATAGAAAATATTATATTATAGTTTTTTAAGTTTAAGCTTTTACTATAAAAAGAAAAATTAATTTCATTTAATATCAAATTAAAATCTTTAAAAAGTAAAATTAAGATTATTATAAATAAAAAAATAAATTTTAAATTAGCTTTAAGGTTGTATTTATCATCAACAAATCCCAATAAAAAAATAAAAAAGATTGTTACCATAAAATAATTTAAAGAATCTTCATTTTGAAAAAAAATTTCATTATTGAGGAGTTCTTTTGAATAAAAACTTAGAATCCAATAAATTATCAAATTTATAAAAATTATCTGGCCACCAGCAAGTGGCGTAGGTTTTGAATGTAATTTTCTAATTTTATCAGGCTTATCGATATTAAAATGAAAAAATTTTAATTTAGAAAAGTTTAAAACTATAAAAAAATTAAAGATTATGAAAAAAAGAAGTAACAAGTTTGTTGAAATCATTTACTTGTGTCTTTTGAATTATTTATTAAATTAAACGAGGTTATTAAAATCATTAAATCTATTCCAAAAACTGCATATGATGTTTCAAGAATTGATCTTAAAAGTATAATTAATACTATCAAGCTATTTAAATAAATATTAAATTTACATGCTTGAAATTTTACTATTTTTTTTAAACTTTTAAGAAAAACCATAAAAGAGAAAGATATAAAAAAAATTAGTCCTATAATTCCTGAACTACTTAAAGCATATATCAGTCCATTAGAAGCACTTTGGTTTATTAAAAATCGATCTGCTTGAGCGCCATATCCAAAAAAGTGATTATCTTTTCTTAATTTATAAAAAATTTTCTGCCAATCATTAATTCTGCCAGAACTAAAATCACTAAAATTTCTGATGGGCATTTCTTTTTCTATATTGATATTATCTTGTTTTTCAAATTCACTTATACCTTTATAGGAAATTTCATCAGCGATTCTTTTATTAAAAACTTTATTAGAATGGAGTGTCATTAATGAAAATGATATTACAATTGGAATCAATATATAAATCGTTAGGTATTTAAATATATTTTTAAAATTGATTTTGTTTAAATAAACGAAAATTAAAAAAGTGGAGAATAATACTAAAGATATATTCGTTCTACTTTGATATAAAAAAATAACGGATATAAATAAAATGTTAAAAATTAAAATAATAAATGATTTTTTTTTTAAACTTAAATTTTCAATAATAAATAACATTAAAATTAAAATTAAGCATGTTCTTGATATTCCTGACGACCTAGGGGAGTCCTTTTTTGCGAAGATGGCTGCATCTTCTTTTAAACCGCCATATAAATTTTGTTCTCCTGTTAAATAATCCCTAAACCCTAAAGAAAATGCTGCCAAGAATACTCCTAATAGAACAATGAAAGATATAAAAATAAAAATATTTTTTTCTCTAATTGTGAAATATTCATCTACTAATAAAACTATAAATATAACTGTTAAACCACTGATAACAAAAGATATGTTATTAATTAAGTTATAAGTAAAAATAAGCCCAGGAATTTGTAATGCTAAGTAAATACAAAAAAATAAATAAATAATATTTTTTTTCGAAAAAATTTTTATTTTTGTAAACATAATTAAAGATAACGACAGAAAAAAACAGACATAGACCAACAAATGTCTCATGAAATTAAGAAAATTAAAAAAATCTAATTCTGGAGAATATGATGGAATTTTATATTTAAAAATTAAAAGATCATTAAATGACGTAGATATTGATAGCCAACAAATAATATAAGAACAGATGATAAATAATTTAATAAATATCTTTTTATCTAAAATCATCGATAGTATTTATCTTTAAGGAACAGCCAGAAACCAATTGGAAAAAATAATATTAAAGACATCCAGTTATTAAAAAAACTTCCTGAAGGAATTAGCGGAAATAAATTTATAATTATACTTAAATTTATGAAATAATACACTTTATCATAATTATTTTTATTAACTTTAAAAATAATTTTTATATTATTAAATAAAGTTTTTAAAAAGAACAAACATACAACTAAAAAACCAAAAACACCTATCTCAGATAAGATTTGTACATACGTATTATGAGGGTGTGTAGAGCAAACTAGCTTATTATTTCTTTTATTTTTATTTAATTTAAAGTTTGTTTTTAATTTATTACACTCTTGAAAAAAAGTTTTTATTCCAGAACCAAAAAAATAATTATTTTTAAAAATCATCAAACCAGTATATGTTAAATTTTCGTGTTCTTCAGAATAATATCTTATCATTTCATCATTGTTACTTTTTTTATCAAACAAGGTTATCAACCCTGTCTGCTTTAATGTAAATTGTGTATATTTTTTTACCAATTTAGAATTACCTTGAAAATTAAAAAGTAAAATAAAAAAAATAAAAAAACTTATTAAGAAATATAATTTATAATTACTTAATAAAAAATAAAAAAAACAAATAACAAAAAATAAAAAAAATGCTGTCCTTTCAGATGTAAAAAAAATTAATGTACCTACTAACATTAATAAAAATAATTCTAAATAAATTGATATTTTTGGCTTATATAAAAAAATTAAACTTAATATCAACGGCAAGAATCTTACCAAATAACTTCCAAGTTTTTTTTCTTCACCAAAAAAACTAGTTAAATAAATTAATGAGTCTTTTTGAAGAGTACCCTCTTTAGCATAACCAAATAAATTGAAACCTGAAAAATATTGAAATAGTGAGTCAAAAACTACAATTAAAAAAGATATAAACACAGATTTGAAAAAAAATTCAAAATAAAAATCGTATTTTTTTAATAAATAAAATATACCAAGTGATAATAAAAAATATCTAAAATAAAAAAATGATGCAAGAAATGACTCATTTTTATAATTAGAAAAAAATAAACTAATTAATATTACCAAGTAGAAAAGTAAGAAAAAAAATATTTCTTTTTTTACAGATGTAAAAAAAATAATATTTCTTTTTGATAAGAAAAAATAAATTATAATTAAACTACATATTGAGGCTAGTAGATCTGCTACAAAAATACTAACTGCAAGAGAGAGTGTAATTAACGATATATTAAATATTAATAATTTATCGAAAAAATCAGTTTTTTCTTTTAAATTTTGTATTAATTGGCCCATTATAATAGTTGTTGAATTATAGAATAGTTTAATTCTTGAATTTATTCATTTTAAAAATTTTTACTATTATTTTTTTGTTTTTAAGATAATAAATCATTATGGTTAAAATATTAATATGTGGAGCCGGCGGCTTCATTGGAGGTCATTTAGCTTCTAAATTTCTAAAAGAGGGCAATGCAAAAATAGTTTGTGCAGATATTAAACCCTTTGAATACTGGTTCCAAAATTCTGAAAATTCTGAAAATTACAGCTTAGATCTAAAAGAATATGAAAATGCCCTAAAAGTTACAAAGGGAGTAGATTATATTTATAATTTTGCTTGTAATATGGGGGGTATGGGATTTATTGAGAATAATAAAGCTGAATGTATGCTTTCAGTTTTAGTTAATACTAATTTGTTAAGATCAGCAATTGAAAATTCTTGTAAAAAATATTTTTTTTCATCAAGTGCTTGTGTTTATAATGCACTTAAACAAAAACAAACATTTGTATCTGGATTGAAAGAAACTGATGCATATCCTGCAGATCCAGAAGATGGATATGGATGGGAAAAATTATTTAGTGAGCGTATGTGTCGTCATTTTAGTGAAGATTTTGGTTTAGAAACAAGAGTAGTGAGATATCATAATATTTATGGACCTCAAGGTACTTTTGATGGTGGAAGAGAAAAAGCTCCAGCTGC
>MDTE01156953.1_pt1 | contig 32979 bp, 28 predicted proteins | sample 811231 | NCBI WGS metagenome assembly MDTE01 (sample SAMN05326651, study PRJNA326480) | marine metagenome | isolation source: seawater | place: Indian Ocean: Red Sea | collected 2010
AGAATTTGATATTGAGAAACCACTGACTGTCGAAGGAACGCTCGTAAAGTGGGACATGATCAATCCACACTCCTGGTTTCATATCGAGGTGACGGAGGAGGATGGCACCGTCGTCCCGTGGCAAATCGAGGGTGGTAGTCCGAATGAACTTATTCGGAATGGTGTGACGCAGAATACCGTGGAGATCGGCACGGTATTGACGATTGAAGGCTATCGCGCCAAAGATGGCACGGAGAAAGCCGTTGGGCGCAATTTTGTTCTAGCGGATGGATCTCGCCTCTTCCTCGGCGGTTCGGGTCAACGAGCCGGCGGCGGTCAGTAGAGGTACGACTTGTCCAAAACAAGAGTAGTCTCTACGTCAGTTGTGCTGTCGCTTGTACGAACCACCGTTAATTTAGTGGCACAAACGCCAGTGCGTAGTTCCCGTTCAGCGGAATGACCAACTGGTTCTGCGTTGAGTCGTAGCACATGGATGCTGCGCTTGGGATACCCGAGGCGATGATCTCAGCGTCCTGGCCTGGCCTGATACGAGATACGCTGCCGTAGCGCACACTACTGACATACTTTGTTCCGTCGGCGGTGACGACGACGCCGTCATTGCCCCCCTCGGCGGCATGCTCGGTACGAATCACGTCGCCGTTTGGGTTGTAGGTGATGACGGCGTTGTCACCCACGTTGACCACGACGATATTCCCATCCTGATCGATGGCGACACCATTCGGCTGGACGAGTGGAGGGCCGTCTGCAAATAAGGAGACGTCGCCGCTTGCGGTCACCTTCCACATTTGTTCTGGGTTCCTCGTGTTTGATGCGTAGACGGTTCCATCATCCGCAACGGCGATCCCATTCAGGATCGTTGAGTCGGGTACCGGGATAGAACGCATGGGCCGGCCTGTGGCGAGGTCAAAGAGTCGGACGTGCCCTGAATCGACGGTATAGAGGACGTTACCTTTCACGGCGCTGCCTAGGGGATCGTAGAGTTCTAATCCGTCCCGGGTAGCCCCGATCCACTTTGGTGTGTGCACGCTGCCATCAGGGTTGATGAGGGAGACATATCCGTCATTACTCGGTGAGCCTGACGCAGCGACGCCGGCGTCGTTATCTCCGCGGTTGCCAGTGTTCATGGCTAAAATAAGATTTTTATTCGGGTCAAAGGTGCAGCTTTCTGAGAAATGAAAACTGCCAAACACTTTCACATTGTCGGACATCGATTGCCAGACCCCGGCTTCATTTGTTGCGCCAATAGGGTCGCCCGTTGAAAACTCCTGTGCGGTGACTGGAACAACCAGCGCCATCGAGAAAAGAACTGCTGGAACAACGTGTCTGAATGTCCTTTGTGTCATCAATGTGCCCATAATAATTACTTTCTCCGTGTTAGGTCCGAATGATCTCCAATAAGGATATCAATTCAACGTCAGGAGGGCGAAGTCGCTGCGGAAGGCTTGACGTGCCCGCTGAGTGTCTGCAGGTCGCCTCCCGACGGGGTTTGATACACGCGGAGGTCAAATTCAGATGCCACAGCGAGTATATGGTCGAAAATATCCGACTGAATGTCTTCGTACCTGACCCAGTCTTGGTCCCGGCTAAAGACATATATTTCAATGGGGAGGCCGTGCGGGGTTGGTGCCAATTGCCGAACGAGGAACGTCATGTTCACGTCGATCATTGGATGGCTGTTCAGGTACGCAACCACATAGGCACGAAACGTCCCGACGTTCGTCAGTCGGCGGCCGTTGACGGGTGTGGATGCATCCACGCCTCGTTCGGCGTTCCACGACGAGATTTCTTCACGTTTTCGCTCCATGTATTCCGCGACGTGTTGGATTTTGACAAAGCGTGCCAGCATGTCGTCATCGCAGAACTTGATTGACTGCATGTCGATATTAATGGCGCGTTTAATGCGTCGGCCGCCAGATTCGGTCATGCCGCGCCAGTTTTTGAACGATTCTGTGATGAGGGCATAGGTTGGGATGGTCGTAATAGTTTTGTCCCAGTTTTGAATTTTGACCGTGGTCAACGCCACTTCAAGGACGTCTCCATCAGCCCCATATTTGGGCATCTCGATCCAGTCTCCTCGGGCGACCATTCTGTTGGCGGATAGCTGGATACCCGCAATGAAGCCGAGGAGTGGGTCTTTGAAGACCAACATGAGGACGGCGGTCATCGCACCCAGACCACTGAACAGCAGGACAGGTGACCGACCCAAGACGAGTGACAGTACCGCGATGGCTGCAAGTCCGTAGATGACGAGCTTGAGTACTTGCACGAAACTTTTGACAGGGATCTCTTTAGATAATGGGGATGCTCGAAGAATGTCGATGGCGGCATTCAGGCCAGCGTCAATCACAAAGACGATTACGAGCACCATATAGATCAACGTGACCTGTCGAATGAGAAGACCGACGGCGATGTAATCCCCGAAGACCGGCAGTGCTAGAAGGTAAATAACGATGGCGGGTGCTAATCGAGAGAGTCGATGCACCACTCGGTGTCGGAGTAGTGCGTCATCCCATTCAGTACTGGTTTTTTGAAGAAACGTCGTGACGGCTTGTACCACGACACGTTTCGTGACGCGGTCCGCAACATAGGCGACACAGAGAACGAGCAGTGCTTCAATGGCCGTGGCCGCAAGGGCCGTACCTTGAAGGCCAAAGCCCTGATCCGCGAAAAATATTCGTAACGGAGTCAGCGTAACCTACTTCTTTTTCTTCTTACCGGCCGTATCGGAACCACCCGCGAGTACAAGTCCGAGTCCCATGACCGCGATGATTAGCCCAACGAGTGGGACAACTACAAGCATCATTTCCATAACGCTAATAAGGATACTGGATCCCGGACTCCACCTATACTACTAACAGGATAGGAGGGGGATGCGATGGAGCGTTGGGTGTTCTGGGTAGTTTTGCTGTGTGTTGGTGTGAGTGGCTGTACAAGTGACCCCGTGCCCGATCCGGCAGCGGAAATGCCGGTGTCGACGTCCCCGACGCCTCCGTCGGAGACGTTGCCGGCTGTGATTGTTGCAAACAGATCTGGCTTTATTCCAGAGGGTGTGGAATATGACATGGCGAATGGTCGTTTGTTGACGGGGTCGCTGTCGGAGGGGTCGGTGTTTGAAATCGGACCTGACGGGCAAGTTACCGAGTTTGTAACCGACGCAGACCTCGTCTCTTCTGTTGGTATCGAAGCCGATGAAGCGTATGGCAGGCTGTTTGTTGCTAATGCTGACCGGTCGGTCTTTCAAGGGGAAGGACAAGGCCAAGCGAAATTAGGGGTCTATGACTTATCGACTGGTTCCCGACTTGCCATGGTGGACTTGGCTAGCACGGTCAATGACCCGCCGGCGGATGCGGCGTACTTTGCGAATGACGTCGCTGTTGCGGACAATGGAACTGCATACGTGACCGATACACGATTGAGCGTGATTTATGAGGTTTCCACTGATTATGAAGCCTCGTTGTTGCATCGTTTCGACGATGGCGGGTCGGGTCCCAATGGGATTGTTTACCATCCGGCCGGCTTTTTATTAGTGGCGAGGGGATCGACTTTGTGGAAAGTCCCGGTCGGCAATCCGGAGGCGTCAAGTGAGGTGTCGGTGCCAGAAGAAATTACTGGACAGGATGGCATGGTGTGGAGTGCTATGCGCTTGGTGATTGTCAGTAATGACGCGAATCGCGTTGTCGCGTTGCGCAGTGACGATGAGTGGGGGACAGCAGAGGTTGTCGCTGTGGGTACTTATGAACCGCAGGCAACGACGGCGGCGGTGGTGGGGGATGCCATCTATGTGGTGCATCCACATTTTGCAGATGACGATCCACCAAGTGTGAGTCGAGTAGAGCTGCAATAGTACTTGTGAGGAGGACGAGATGAAACGGACAATAATTCTTGGAGCAGTAGTCGTTGTTGGTGGTTTATCGATCGGACTCGGGTCTCAACAATTAAACCCTGCGGCCGTGGAAGCCACGCAGATTGAGCCCGTCAAAGGAAATCTGTACGTCATTGGTGGCGGCGGTCCTGGCACTGACGAATTTAGTGGGGGTAATAGTGGTGTCTTCGTTGGGTCTGACGGGGTAACACTTGTTGATACGAAATTGGGTGGTTGGGGACAATTGTTGCTAGATCGTATTGCCACCGTGACCGACAAGCCGGTTATTCGGATTATTAACACCCACACGCATGGCGATCACATCGGGAGTAATAGTTTCTTCCCAGCGTCAGTCGAAATCATCGTGCATGAAAACACGCAGGCCAACATGCAAGGAATGGAAATGTTTGAGGGTGACAATGCTCATGGACTTCCCGACCAGGCGTATACCGACACCCTAACGATTGGCAGTGGGAGCGATCAAATCGACCTCTATTATTTCGGTGCAGGACACACAAATGGAGATACATTTGTGGTGTATCCAGCGCTACGGGTGCTCCAAACCGGTGATATGTTTCCCTGGCGTGATGCCCCGTTCCTTGACCGGAACAATGGTGGGAGCGGACTCGCACTGCCGGATACGCTCGAACGTTTGATTAATACGGTGACCGACATTGATACGGTCGTGCCTGGCCACATTCCTGTGACGACGCCTGGCGATCTTCGGCAATTCCAGCGGTTTACGTACGACCTTCGTGAAGCGGTACGAAATGCACGGGATACCGGGAAATCAGTAGAGCAGGCGGTATCCTCCATCGACTTGACGGCTCAGTATCACGGCTACAACACGAATCGAATGGCGGCAGCGATCCGTGTGATCTACGAGGAACTCGGGCAGTAGCGGTGAAATCATTCGGCAGTGTGTCGAGGAAGTACTTGCGTAAGACAGGGGTGTCGTATGCCAGAGGGTAACAGGTGAAACGAACTCGGTACGGAGACGTGTGGTTGGTGGTCCCACTGTGCCTAACCTTGGCGGTCGGGGTTCTTGGGACGGAGCTTGCGAACGCTCAACAGGAGCGGGTTGTCCAGATGGACACACTGAATGTCCGAGATGTGCTCTATCACTTGGCCGGCGGTGGTGGTAATGGGTTGGCCTTGATTGACGAGGTGAGTGATACGCCGGGTGTGGTCCTGATTGACACGAAGCCGTCAGGGTGGGGTTCCGCGACACTTGACGTGTTGGGTCAAGTAACGGACCTGCCTGTTCGCACGATTATTAATACGAATGCTCATGCAGACCATGCGGGGAGTAACGCCGAATTTGGTCCAGATGTGGAAGTGATCGCGCACGCTAATGCTGGGGCTCACATGATCGCTAGGGGACTTTATGCGGCAGGTGACCTGGGTCTTCCGACAACGACTGTAGCCGAACGGTATGGATTTTTAGACGATGTCGATCGGATCGAACTTTACTATTTTGGTGTCGGCCATACCGACGGCGACCTGACGGTGGTGTTCCCAGGGAAAGAGGTGGCTTATCTGAGTGACTTGTTCCCCATGAAAGGCGTTCCAGCGATCGACCGAGAGCACGGGGGTAGCGGACTAGCGTTTCCAGAGACCCTTGATCGTATTGTTGCAGAGATTGCTGGTGTCAGTCGCGTCATCACCGGACATGGGCCGTTTCCGACGACCTACGCCGGTCGTGGTCGAAGGGAAACAGGCGCACGGCGCGCTTGGGCTGGGTTCTATACGTGGGATGATCTCACGGAGTATGCGGCATTCGTGCGCATCTTTGTTGAATCGATTATGCGGAGCTACGAAACTGGTCAGGCGATCGATGAGGCTCTTACTGGTCTGCAGATTCCCGCAAAGTATAGCGACTACGACATGGAAAATGCGATGGCGAGTGCGGAAGCAATTTATGCCGAACTGGATGAGAGATAGGTGACCGGGGGTCAGATGAGAGCTAGACGCTGTTGGGTTGTTTTTGTCCTTCTCGGGGTCTTGTCAACGACCAAGGGCTTTGCGGAGGATTGGCCTGAGTTTCGCGGTGCTGGTCGGTTGGGTGTGTGGCAGGAAACTGGTGTGCTGGAGCGGTTTCCTGATACTGGATTGAAAGCGCGATGGAGGATGCCGGTACGTGCCGGTTATTCAGGACCGGCGGTCGCGGATGGTCGGGTGTTTGTCACGGACTTTGAGATGACGAATGGTATGCGAGGCACCGAACGGGCGTTAGCCCTCGATGAAGCAACAGGAGAGCAGTTGTGGGTGCAAGAGTGGCCGGCCGACTATGCGGGGATTCAATGGGAGGTTGGTCCGAGTGCGACACCGACGGTGGATGGTGAACGGGTCTACGTGCTTGGGCGGACGGGTGTGCTCTCGGCATTGAAGGTCGACACGGGTGAATTACTCTGGCGCAAGAGTTACAGCGAAGCTTATGCCGTCGATCGTATGCGTTGGGGATTTGATTGGGGATTTGCCAGTGCGCCGCTCGTTGATGGCGACCGGTTGATCTGCTTTGTTGGCGGTCCGGAGGCGCGTGTGGTTGCCTTCGATAAGATGACGGGCGAGGAAATCTGGAGGGCGTTGCAGAGCGAGGCAGATCTGGGCGTCGCACAACCGATGATTATTGAGGCGGGCGGTGCGCGTCAGCTAATTGCGTGGGATCCTGAAGAAGTAGTGTCTCTCGATCCGGTGACTGGGTCGGTCTACTGGCGGCAACCATATGTTGTTGGTGGGGCCATGACTGTGGCGATGCCGGTTCAAGTTGGGCAGCAGTTATTCTTTTCGACGTTTTACGATGGGCCGATGATGTTGACACTGAACCAGGACCGCCCAGACGCAACGGTAGCCTGGAAAGGGAGTAGCAATAGTGAGATTCGGACTGAGGGTTTACATGCGGTTCTTGCGACCCCAATTATCGATGGGGATTACATTTACGGAATTTGTAGTTACGGACAATTACGGGCGTTGAATGCGCGGACTGGTGAACGTTTGTGGGAAACCCAGGATGCGACGGTCGAACGCCGACGGTGGGTATCAGGTTTTTTGGTGCAACAAGGCGATCGGGTGTTTATGAATAACGATCGGGGGGAGATTATCATCGCTCGTTTGGATCCAGCTGGGTACGAGGAGATTAGCCGTACTCACTTGATCGAACCGACGTCAGCGCCAGGGAATCGGCGTGAGCTACGAAACGTCAATTGGGTTCATCCAGCCTACGCGAATAAGCATATCGTCACTCGAAACGACGAAGAGATTGTGAGCTTTTCGATGGATCCAGCTGATTATGATTGAGGGCTATGGTCGCTTTGGCGTGTTTGCGTGACGCCTGTGGCCGAGCCGAGCGTTTCGTTCGACTCGGCCGCCAGTATCTATTGCTGGTCGGTAGTCTTTCAGTTCTTGGTGGCTGTGCGAACGAGGTTCCGGTTTCGTACGTTCCTGGTGTCTCTATTGAATTGGCCGAGGTTCGGGCTGATACGATTGCAAACGTCCATTACGACCTTTCTTTCTCGATTCCCTCGAACCGCTTAGAGCCCGTTCTCGGAACAGCCGTTGTGAGCTTTGTGTTGACGCGCGCCGGGAATGTTGTGTTCGATTTTGCGCAGAGCGCAGAACACGTGTTGTCAGTTCGCGTCAATGGTGATGAGGCTGACTATGTTGTTGAGAATGAACATATCGTAATTGCTGGGGTGCCGGCAGGACAGGCCAACGTCGAGGTTGAGTTTGTTTGTGGCGATGAGTCTCTTAATCGTCAGGCCGACTTTATGTATACGTTGTTTGTCCCTGATCGCGCGCGCTTCGCATTTCCGGTCTTCGATCAGCCGGACATCAAGGCGCGGTATGCACTAGAACTCGAGTTTCCTTCGGATTGGCGGGCGGTGGCCAATGGGCCTCGGCTGAGTCGTGAGATGGAGGGTGAACGAGTCACGGTGCGGTTTGGGGAAACGGCCTTTATCAGTAGTTACCTGTTTTCGTTTGCAGTTGGTCGGTTTGAAGTCGTCGAGCACGAACGCGACGGCCAGACGCTTGCCCTGTACCACCGGGAAACTGATCAGGAGCGAGTCCAGCGGAATATGCAGGATATTTTTTCGCTTCACCACGACGCACTTGCGTGGATGGAGGACTATACGGGAATCCCGTATCCGTTTGAAAAGTTTGAGTTTGTGGCCATGCCGTCGTTCCAATATGGCGGCATGGAACACCCAGGGTCTATTTTGTATCGTGCTGAGGCGTTGTTTCTTGATCCGACTGCTACGCAGAACATGCAGTTAGGTCGAGCCAGCCTGATTGCCCATGAAACGGCACATCAATGGTTTGGCGATCTGGTGACTATGAAATGGTTTAACGATGTATGGATGAAGGAAACGTTTGCGAATTTTTTTGCTGCGAAAATAGTGAATCCAGCGTTTCCCGACATCGACCACGATCTGCGGTTTCTTCTCGCCCATTATCCGGCCGCATACGGTGTTGACCGAACAGCGGGTTCAAATCCAATCCGGCAGCCGTTGGCCAACCTGAACGAAGCCGGTACGTTGTATGGAGCGATCATTTATGAGAAAGCCCCGATCGTTGTGCGTCAGCTTGAACGGTTGATTGGGGCGGAGGCCTTGCGGGATGGGCTGCGAGAGTATCTCGGTACGTACGCCTACGGGAACGCTGACTGGAAGGATCTGGTCACTATACTCGCTCGGCATTCCGGAGATGATCTGGTTGAGTGGAGTCGTGTCTGGGTCGAAGAAAGTGGCCGACCGCGAATTCGGTCAATGCTCGAAACGGAAGAAGGCCTGGTGACGCAGTTGTACCTTGAGCAAGAGGACCCTACGGGCAATGGGCGGTTTTGGAATCAACGGTTTGACGTGTATCTTGGCTATGAAGTCGGCCGGTCGGACACGGCGTCAGCGCATTTACGTAATTCTCGGGTTGAGGTGCCCGGGGTACGCGGGCGTCCGGTTCCAGATTATGTCTTGGTGAATGGCGACGGAGTCGCCTACGGCTCGATGGGTCTTGATGATCGCTCAAAATCGTTTCTGCTGGAATCGCTTGAGGATATTGAACAGCCATTGCTCCGCGCGGTGAGTTGGCTTTCCTTGTGGGATGCCGTTTTGGAGGGTGAGCTGCCGCCAACACGATTTTTGGAACTCGTAGAGCGGGCACTTCCAATTGAATCGGTGGAGCAAAATGTCTCGCTGGTCTTGGGTTATCTCGAAACGACGTATTGGAAATATCTGTCCGCATCGGGTCGCGAACGGGTGGCCGCTGAGTTGGAAGAGATGCTATGGCAGCAAGTCGTGGCGTCTGACAGTGTGAGTGAACGATCTGTGTATTTTAGGGCTTACCGGGGCATCGCTACTACAGAAGGTGCTGTTGAACGACTGCATGCGGTGTGGCAGGGTAACAATGTTGTGCCTGGACTGACGCTAACAGAACGGGACTTGACGACATTGGCGTTGGAGTTAGCGGTCCGAGGCGTGGACGGTGTCGAGGATATACTCCGCACGCAGCTCGAAGGAATCGAGAACGGTGACCGACGATCTGAATTTGAATTTATTATGGATGCTGTATCCGCAGTTCCGTCCGATCGGGATGAGTTTTTTTCACAGCTGACCGACGCAAGTAATAGAGAGCGCGAAACATGGGTATTGCGCGGATTGCAATATCTAAATCATCCGATTTGGGCACAGCAAGCTGAACGATATTTACCGGAGAGCCTTGAGTTACTTGAGGAAATTCAGAGAACTGGTGATATATTTTTTCCGGAACGCTGGCTCGGTTCGATATTGAGCGGGCATCAGACAGCGTCCGCAGCAGCCATCGTCCAGGACTATCTGGCTACCCATCCAGAATTGCCGGGGCGATTGCGGCTGAAAGTGCTCCAGGCCGCTGATAGTCTCTTCCGAGCGCAGCGTGTCGTAAACTGACTAGGGCGAAAAGGTACATGGTGGGAACAATAGGAGACATCAGTCGCAAACTTGGCGTCAGGATATCTGTCGTGCTGGTATGCCTGGCTGGAGTGCTTATTGGGCATGCCGACCGAGTTGTAGCGCATCCGGCACCGTTTAGTTTTGTGGATGTTACCGTACGAGACCAGCAGGTCGACGTTGCGGTTATTGTGCACATTTGGGACGTTGCGCATGCATACGGTTTGGAAGATCCGAGTGTGTTGCTGGATGCTGCTACCGTACGGCGGGTGGTCAGGGGATTGGGTGAATTGATTAACACTCGCCTCTCCGTGATAGTGGATGGGCGGGACCTAGTTTTCTCAAATTGGACGGCGCCGGAGTTATTAGGCGAGCGGCAGTCAATTCGGATTAGCAGCACATCCATGACGGTAGGTTCGCCCGGACGCCTTGATTTGTCAGCGACACTGTTTCCGTATGATCCGAATCATCAGACGTTTTTGAACTTTTATGAAAACGACCTCACAGCGCAAGCCATCCTTGGTGGAGATGACACGCAGTATGAATATTTTGTTGGGAGTCGGCAGGGGCGATTTGCCGTGGTGCAGAAATTTGTTCCGTCGGGAATGCACCACATTCTCATTGGACCTGATCACTTACTGTTCCTTCTCGGCCTCCTGTTACTTGGGGGTACGGTGAAGCAATTGCTATTTGTTGTGACGGCGTTTACTGTCGCGCATAGTATTACGTTGTCATTAGCGGTGTTAAACGTACTGAATCCGTCGCCGCAGATTGTTGAGCCCATCATCGCGTTGAGTATCGTGTATGTTGGTGTTGACAATTTGATGGCTCGCGGGGGAAAGGACGTACGCGTCTGGATAGCGTTGCTCTTCGGGTTGATTCACGGGTTTGGGTTTGCTGGAGTATTGCGGGAAATGGGTCTGCCGAGCGGGGCGCTCGGTTGGTCACTGTTTTCCTTTAATCTTGGGGTGGAATTTGGCCAAATCCTAGTCGTAGTGTTAGTAGCTAGTGTTCTGGCAGCAATTCGTAGTCGTAGTGAGGTGATGGGCGATCGAATTGCAGTTGCCGGATCGGTTATGGTCATAGTGGCAGGCACGTTCTGGTTCGTCGAGCGCGTCTTTTTTTCCGGAGGAGTGGCATGAAGAGAGCATTTGTACTTGGGTCGGTAATGCTAGTGGGGTTGATCTCGCTGGCCGTCGTGTCGGCGGAACAAGAAGAACGAGTTGTCGAAGTAGAACAGTTGGAAGATAACCTCTACATCCTGCGTGGTGGCGGTGGTAATTCATCCGCGTTTGTTACCAGTAGTGGTGTTGTTCTTGTTGATACAAAGATTGCTGGATGGGGTCAGCCGTTGATTGACAAAATTAGTGAGCTCACCTCTAATCCGATTACGACGATTATTAACACTCACGCGCATTTTGACCATGTGAGCGGAAACGTTGAATTTCCCGCCTCCGTTGAGTTCGTTGCGCATGAAAATGCGAAAACTCTGATGGAAGAATGGAATCCCGTAACTGGATTCCCAGGTGATTTTCCTGACGTGTTCGAACAGAGTGGCGGGCAAGGGTTGCCGACTCGTACGTTTGATGAACGGCTGACACTTGGGAGCGGTGCCGACCAGGTTGATTTGTATTATTTTGGGCGAGGACACACTGGAGGGGATACGTGGGTCGTATTTCCGGCACTTCGCACGATGCATGCCGGAGACATGTTTCCCGGTAAGCAAGTGCCGATAATGGATCAGAGTAATGGCGGCAGTGGCCTTGAGTACGCTCGAACACTACGGATGGCGCACGCGACGGTGACCGATATCGATGCCGTTATTACAGGGCATAGTACGGTCATGACACGCGCTGACATAGCAGAGATGGCCGATTTTGTTGATGGATTTGTTGCTGACGTCCGTGCGCGGAAACTTGCGGGTCAGACAGTTGCCGAAATTTCGCAGAACTGGAAGCCTCAGCCTCGATTTAGAACTGCCTATACAGTTCCTGGCGCAGAGCGTCTTCAAGCATATGTGCAGGTTATTTTTGACGAACTTGATGCGCAGTAGGAACGCGTGGTTCAGGGTAGCGGACCCGTGCTCAGCTAGAACCGAATAGTCCGGTGCGTCTTTGGTGTGTCGTCCTCGCTCTCGTAGCCTGCTCGGCCTGCGTGGAAGGTACACTAACGCCTAAGTCGCGCCTTACGGTGTCTTTCGCACAGCAGATCGCTGGCGTGGACGGTGTCAAACAGTTCGAACGGGTTGAGAGTGAAATCATGTTTGCCCGTCCTAATACAGACGGAGATGTTGTTCGTTGGCGTGTTGTAATTGACTCGGTAACTGTGCATCCCTCTAATCCTGATACCGAACCGGAGAGGGGTGACGTTGTGTCTTCCTGGTATGCAGATGGCGTTCTGGTAGAACCAGTCGGGTCGATGTCGCGATTGCCAGAAGCTTTTCTTGAGGCAGGCGTAGCGCAGGAGTGCTACGCACTCTGGGACTCAGATCGTAAAACGTGGGGGTGGTGAAGATGAGTACGAAAAGGATTTGTGTTGCACTCCTGGGAAGTGCGTTGTTCGGGTGTTCTGGATCGGAACCGTCGCCGGAAATCCCGGTCGATGCTATAACTGAACCTGAAGCCGTCTCAACACGGCGAGTTGAGGCAGCGGCGACGATTGCGTTTACCGAGGGGCCGACAGTTGACGCCGAGGGTAACGTTTACTTTACGAACCTACGCACGGATCGTCGGGACACCAGCCGGATTCTACGGATGAGCCCAGATGGCGTAGTCGACGTGTACAGAGAGCCAAGTCATCGGGCCAATGGATTGATTTTTGATTCGGAGTGGCGGCTACTCGCGTGTGAGGGAGGCAATGGAGACGATGTCCTTCCGCGTGTAACACGCACCAACATTGAGACCGGGGAAATTGAGGTCGTGGCGGATCATTTCGATGGTAGGCAGTTTCACCAACCGAACGATGTGACCATCGATGGGCAGGGGCGAATCTATTTCACGGATCGACCTGGCCCGGAGGTCACCTCTGAACAAATTGGCGCGCACGGCGTTTATCGGGTCGATCCTGATGGAAGCATTGCTCAGATCTTAACGGAGCCGGACATTGAGCGTCCCAATGGAATTGTGATCTCGCCTGACGACGAGACGTTGTACTTGATTGAGACCGCGCAGCAAGCCGGCGGTGCAAGAATGATTCGGGCTTATGATTTAGCTGTGGATGGGACAGTCAGCAATATGCGAGTGTTTCATGACTTCTATCCCGGCCGGAGCGGTGATGGAATGACCATTGATAGCGAAGGTAATCTATATGTTGCCGCGGGCCTGAATCGACTGCGTGGCACCAGCGAGACGCTGGATACGGTTGCGGGCGTGCATGTGTTCTCACCCGAGGGCGAACTTCTTGAACACATACCGATCCCTGAAGACACGATTACCAATGCGGCGTTTGGCGGCAATGACTTGCGAACACTTTATGTGACGGCTGGAAAGACGCTGTTTCGAATCCAGACCGATATTGCCGGCACGCGGCGATAAGTTGTAGTTACAGATTTTTCCATTGCGTTGTTACCGGGCCTCAAAAGAAGACTGATCACGAATCAGTCTCTTTGCGACTGCTAGACCCTTCTTAATTTTCAGCACTTAATTCATTGAACGCTGCGATGAACTCGGACCAGGGAACCGGTTGGCCATGGACGGGAGCTAAGGTGCGTACTTCGAGGCCCATCCGTTCAACTTGCGTGTGCAGGCTGCGCATTGCTGGTAATTGCGAGGGGCGCGGTCCCTCGTGAGTGTCAAACAAATCAGCCTGAAAAGCGATTCCTTCATCAGGCAAGTAGGCCATCAACATGCCAGTAACATGTTGGAGCGGCTGAACGTAGTAGACGTGGAGCAGCCGAGAATTATCTGTAATGACATAACGTTCTTGGACCGCCTCATAGTTATAGCCTTCCGCTAGTTCTGTCGGCGGCCATTTTGAGACGATGTCAGGCTGGACGGTCCGTGGTTCGTAACTGAGCACATCATTGTTGAGAAACTCCAGATTTGAAATATGAGTGACAATAGTCGAGCCAATGTGGAGGTAGGTCCGAAGTCCGCCAATGTGATCAAAGTGCGGGTGTGTCGTGATTAACCATCGGATTGGCTTATTTGGCGCCAGTTTGACGACCTCTTCGATTACTGCAAGGCTCCGTTGCTCATCTCCGGGGGCTTCAAAGACGGTGACAAAGTCATCAAACTCGATCATGTAGCTATTTGCCGGGCTCCCACCCAATAGATAGACGCCGTCAGCGATTTCGTCGACGGTCACCGAGGTGTTCCAGTCAGTCTGTGCGACATCCTGAGGTGTCGAGATAGTTTCGCCGCAGTTGTTGGGTTCAACGTCAGCAAATGTTCCGCCGTACGCATTGTGTCCGGTGCTTTTGCGATAAAACTGCCAATTGTCATCCCAACCTTGGTGGGAGTGCCAGTTGATGGGCCATTTCACGTCACCGAAACTACGTTGATCGGTTGATTCGTGCTCGATGTTGAAATCGCCGAGCGCGGGAATATTTACTGTGGTCTTGATCCGTTGGATCTGATTTTGTGAATTGATTGTCGCATCTACGCGGTACTTCCCCAGCATTGTAATTGCGACGACATGCATTTTCTCAGGTGTCATTACGTTGCCGTCACGGCCTTTCTCAATTTGTTCCCAGCGCCAGAATGCGACTGGGTTCGCACCGGCCATTCGGGCTGCTTTAAGAAAGCCATGTGGATTCAGCCAGAGGTCCAATTGGTAAATTTCTGCAATTTCCGGTGGTACGGCGACAGGGGGATTATTTCCGTCGATAGACCAGGCAGTTGTGCCATGAACGATATGGGTTTGCTGCGAAAACTGTTGAGTTGGAGTGCCACCCTGCCATCCGACACCATATTTATAGGAGGCGGGTGTTAGACCTGGTTGCCTGGTAAACGTCTCGATACTGGTGCCAGCGTCCCAGTTGATTGTGCGTGTGTAATTGGACATGGCGTCGATTCTGGGCCAGTCGATATTGACTGCGTTTTCGTAGGTCTGACCAACGGCGCCACTGTAGCCTGAGCCGGAGTAGGTGATACATCGGAGGTTTGATTCGCCGATTTCCTCAGCAACCGCGGCAAGTAATGGCGCGGGATCTAGATACCCGGGGGGATAGGATTGAGCTCTGAATTCTGCGGTCATGCTAATGGCGATAAGTGCAGTGACGAAAAGATGACGATTGAGCATGCGGCCTCCTTGCTGCGTGACACTTTATCAGGTGCTATCCTCTGGCACCGCTATAGAAATGAATTCATTTGTTCAAGGGAGTAATAAATGAGAACAGTACAGAAACTTACGCTCGATGACGCCCGATGCATCATGGAAGGCGCGGAGGCAAAAGCTCGAGAAATTGGCGTCGATATGGATATTGCGATCACTGACGATAATGGAAGTTTATTGATGTTTCATAGGATGGATAATGGCCGTATTACGAGTATTGATGTTGCGATCAGTAAGTCATTTACTGCGGCTGCGGCCCGCCGATCGACACGGGCCTATGGCGAAGTCAGCGGTCCTGGTGGACCTGCATTTGGAATACATGTGAGCAATCAAGGTCGATTTATGATTGTTGCCGGTGGGTTACCACTGTTTGTGAATGAAGAAATCGTCGGCGGGGTTGGCTGTAGTTCTGGCACACCCGATCAGGATGAGGTTGTAGCGCAGGCGGGTATCGATGCATTTCTGGAATCCCTAGGATAAGATGCGGATAGTAGTGGGAAGCAGGGAGATCTATGTGGTATTTCACGGGTTTTTTGGCTGTGATAGTTAGTGTTAGCTGTGCGCAGTCGAGTGAGAACATGCACTCAAGCCCGGCTATCGTTCCGAATCCGACCGGACCTGCGCTCGTAAACGATCGGTGGCGAATCGTAAAGATGGCGATGGCGCATGATATTTTTACGATTGAAGTGGAAGTCGCTGATGCATTCAACGCCTCAGCGGTTGCACGTGAACTTGTCGAGCCCCTGCAATCGCAATATGCTGAAATTCTTGTGTATGTGTACGCCACCGGAGAAGGGGCCGGAGGACACGTTCCGTTGAAGCGGGTCGAATGGACGGATACTGATGGCTTTAGCGAACTCGCGTATTAATTTACGAGCTTGCTTACCCAAAAAGAAGATTGACGATAAAGGTGGCCGCGAGAATTCCCGTGATGTCGGCGGTCAGGCAAGCCGGAACCGTATGACGTGTCTTGCGGATGCCAATTGCCCCGTAGTACACAGCAAGTGTGTAGAAGGTCGTTTCGGTACTTCCCGTAAAGGTTCCGCTCATGTAACCAATTAAGGAGTCTGGCCCGTGGGCTTGCATCGCTTCAGCTGCGAGCGCAAAGGAACCAGATCCTGAAAATGGTCTTAACACGGCAAGTGGTAACACTTCCGCTGGCATGCCTACGAGTGTGGTAAGCGGTGTAAGAAATTCAACAAGTACGTCCAGTGCACCGGAGGAGCGAAACATTCCAATGAGCACGAGGATGGCCACTAGAAATGGAATAATCCGAAGTGCGACTTGAAAACCTTCTTTCGCACCTTCAACAAGTGAATCGTAGACGGCGATTTGGCGGACCCAGCCGTAGGTTACAAGTCCTGCAATGATGATTGGAATGCTCCAAAAAGACACAATTGACCGGACAAGCTCGAAGATTGATACAGGCCCGGTTTGCGCAGTGACCGAGCGAAACGCCAGGGCGGCCAAGGTTAACCAAAAGAGGCGATTGAGCCATAGCCGCAAGGTGGTTGGCTTCAAATCGGCTGGTTCTATTTCCGAAGAGACGTTTGCGGTGCCATCGTCTCTGTGGGGCTCTGTTCGTTCGACCTCGATATTGTTAGGTTCCGTCACACTGTAGGCTCGCAACTGACCGAACAAGGTGGCGGCGAGAATGGCCATAACAGTCGCGGATGCACTGGCAAACCATGTTGTCAGAAATATTCCAGCAGGATCCTGTGAACCCATTGAGACGCGCAGAGCGACCATGCCGGTCGGGAGGATGGCGAGGGCGGACGTATTGATCGCCAGAAACATTACCATGGCATTGGTTGCCGTTCCGGATTGTCCGTTGTGTTTGTCGAGTTCTTGCATCGCCTTAATCCCAAAAGGCGTTGCAGCATTGGCGAGGCCAAACATATTTGCTGAGAGATTCAAGACAATGGCGCCAATTGCGGGACTATTTGGCGGCAGGTTAGGAAACAAAAGGCGAATCGGTCTGTCGAGACCTCGCGCTACTTTTTCCATAAGTCCTGCGTCTTGAGCGATTCGAATAAGGCCGAGAAAGAATGCCATGCTACCGACGAGTCCAATGGCGAGCTCTACTGCGGTACTCGCCGATGTCATTACGCCAGCCGTTAACTCTTCCATCCGGTCTGTCCACGCTGCCAGTAGGATAGAAATCAACGACACCGTGACAAATAGTCCATTTAGCATGAGGTTTGTGTCTGGCTATTAGGTGTTTAGGGCGCAGACGATGTTCCGGCCGTGGCGGAATTATCCATCGCGTCAGTTGCCCGTATCACCATACGTGAAAACTCATTGGCATCGACAGTTACCGAAAATAATTCCTCAGTGCTGTCGGATATACCGTCACGTGGATGAATGAGTTGCCACTGTTGCATGTCGGTGCTGTACTCAACGCGTTTAACGGGCGAGTGTGTATCGCTGACGGTAAATTCCAACGTAATGGACTCGTTTCCGGCAGAAATTGGCGGTAACGTAATCTGTGGTGGCGAATTATCGACTACAAGCGGTCCGGTATTTCTATCACCGGTCAAAAAGTTGCTTGGTGTATTGGCTAGGGCGTCCGAGGCGATGACTTTTACGGAATAAATTCCGTCGGGCACAGAAGTGGTGTCCCACGTGTAAATCGTTGCGCTCGTTTCTCGCTTGAGTGGTGTCCAAGGGGTGGTACTGGTCACAGCCTCTGGTCGATAGAGCACCTCAAATTGAAGTTGGTCCCCGTTTAGATCGCGCGCCTTCCACACGAATGTCCGGAGGCCCTTTCTGTAGACTTGGCGTCCGAGCGCTGTTGCTGGTGTCTCAGGACTACTCGGACCGCGTAAGGTTGATGGTAGTGCCCGGTCCAAGTCGAGTCCTGCAATGGGTGGGTCTCCGCTAGATAAGACTTGCTGAAAGACCTGTCCTGGGCCATGGGCGGTAATTTCTGTGACTTCCGGCGCGAGGTTTTGTGGCAAGTATGCTGTTGTAACTGAATGTAGAGACGGGGTGTCGGACTGACCACTTAGCACTGCTTTCCACTGTAGGTATCGGGCCTTGGGGTTCTGGATCTGGTTGTCACCGGCATCGCCAGTGACGGCTGCCCAATTACTCCAGGTATCGCCGGGCTCCTTTGTGTTTCCGGTTCGGGTGAATAATTCTAGGCTGCTGTCGCCTGGTGTTTGCGCTTGCCAAGTCATCGTGCCCCACGTCGCAAGGGTGCCGGTGTCATGGATTTCCGAGAGATACGTGCCTTCGCGGACACGATCTGAATCAAGCCGAGCCACAAGTCCAGGGTTTGCCGTTGCAAAATAAAGGCCTCCATTCGCATCAGGCATGAGCGTAGTGATGTGTTGAGCGTGGCTACTCGTAAGAAGAGTCGTTGACGAGTTGTCTGTGGTAACGCGGAACATTTTTCCGTCTGGGCCTGTAGCGATGACCAATTCTCCCGAGCCCATATTGTCTACGACACCGTACGGCACATCAGCATTGGAGTCCCACAGGAGGTTCCAGACGCCGTCCGGCTGTATTTCATAGATGGCACCTTCGGTTCCCGTACCAGTTGCGCCCGTTGATGTAGTCGTTGAGGAGCCCGAAGTAGTAGTAGACGTGGTAGCACTCGTCGATGCTGTGGCGTTATTCGTTGTGCGATTAGTCGCGACGACAAGGAGGGAGTCGTCAGCGGCAATGTGTAGATCCGCGATCTCTTCGTAGCCACTGTCGAGCAGGACAAAACCTGCTCGGTCTGGTTCGATGCGAATGACGTGTCCCGGTGTCGTAGTGCCGGCAAGAATCTGTCCGTTGTCAGTGGCGACAAGCGAACGAACGTGCAGGGCAGCTGTTTCGTAGAAGAGTTCGTCGCCCCCCCCCGGTGAGACCCTGTAGATGCGACCTGGATTCCCGGTTCCGACATACAGTGCCCCAGAGGGATCGGTTGCAAGAGACCAGATATATGATTCATCCGGCTCAAAGACGACGCGTACATTCCCATCACTGTCGATGTTGTAGACATCTCCGCCAGGTCCTGTTGCCGCGAAGATCCCGCCTTGACCATCCGCTGCAAGCGCGTAGACAGATAGCGTGTCGAGATCGTAATGGTTTGTTTCGCCATCTGTTCTCGCTATGCGCGTGACTGCACCATTGGGTCCGGAACCAATCCAGACTGCGTCCACGTCGGAAGCGAGTGACCAGATAAATGGTTCGGTCGTGTCGTAGATGGATTCGGTGCTTGGTCCGAGCAGAATTTTTCCTGCTGCATCAATCGAGATGTCGTGGGTCTCACCACGCAAAAAATCATCCTGGCTTGAAACGAGCCAGAACACGGGACTAGTGCCCTGAGGTGCGGCTGATAGAAAGATCAGGCAGAGGACGATGTGAGCGACAAAAATCAAGCGAATACGTGTCATTCGGAATTAATGGTAACGGTTAGTCGTCGAGAACCTGACACGACACGATCAGTGGGTACTTCCCATTCTGAAATTTGGGAGTTTGAGAGTTTCGTTAAGGTGCCGCTTCCAGCATCGGCTTCAAACACGGCGAGGATGGAAGGAGGGAGTGATTCAGACGTACTACCTTCAATGACAGCGCCAGGCTGTGGGCTTAGTAGTTGGACGTAGAGGTGGTTATTCTTCCGACGAGTATTTAAGCGATCGACAAGTTGTGAAATTGTCGCGACGTCCCCGATACGCCGGCCTGTCTGGATGTCGTCCTGTTGGAGTGTGGTTGCGTCTGCGATTAGTAGGTCGACAGTGCCAGTGACATGGGCGGGGATATCAAGATCGAGTGTATGTAGCTGGTCGTCGCCGTCATCAGACTGAGTCACTATGTGTAGCTCAACGGTTTCACCTGACTGGACGACGTTCGTGTCGATCCAGGCTCGTCGCAAAGTCGAAATTCTCGGTGTTTCGTAGGCGGTGACGGTCACGTCGATCCGTTCCACCGTGACGGATTCGACGTTGTTTGAGAGAAGTGCGGTGAGTGGTGTCGCGGTTGAGAGTGCAGCACTGATGGCAGCCGTCGAACCGGTGTACATGTTCTGAAAGAACGCTGAAGGCTGGTTGTCTAGTTGCGTAACAGTGGTAATTTCGTACGTGCCGGCACCGACTTCTTGGGTCCAGGAAAACAATGTATTTAGAACGCCGGTATAAGTCAAAAGTGGTGTGAATAATTCATTGTCAATGATTTCGAACTGGAATACGGTCCGCGCATCGTTAGCTGGGGTCTCAAGGGTAACGCTCACCGGAATCATTACTGGCTCGTTCCCGATGGACCCGTAAATGCCAGTGGAACGGTCTTGATCAATCGTGCCGAGGACATCCCCGATCTCTGCGATGCGAGATGAAATGGCGAGGCTGGGCAACAGGGTGGTTACTTTTGCTGTGGTCATCGGAAACTGCGAAGAACCGAGATTGTAAAAAGGGTGGCCGAACGCATACACGCGTTGGTCTTCTACAAACGTGACTGTACCTGTGCCGGCCATAGTAAGGTCTCCGCGCATAAGCATTACGCCTACCGGGTCCCCGGGCTGAAGGCTTGATGGACCGTTTGTTTGGGTGGAGCTGGTTGCGCTTATATTGCCAATCGCGGTTGTAAATCCAGCGTGGTTCAACATCGAGGACCAGATGTCATGTACTTGCGGAACGAATCCATTAAGTACGATTGGTGTACTAATCGGCCGAAGCATTGTAGCGAGGTGTTGCGCGTCGCCGTTTGGTATTCCTGATACTGAGACAGTATGCGGGGTGTGAGCAAATGGTTCTAGGGTGTGAAATGCTTCACGCATCCTTCTGGAGATTTCTGTCGGTGTCGAGTCGAGGGGAAGTCGTAAGTTTTGCCGAGCCATCTGATTGTTACCCGAATCGGTCTCAATCATTTCTTTGATAGGTGTGATGCCGGCGATTGGCTCTTTCGAAAAAGAGCCGAGGGAGTAGGACACCGCGCCAATAAGACGTTCATCGATGTAGACAGGACTTCCACTCATTCCTTGGATCACGCCGGTATTCGACAGAGGGCCGCCTTCAAGTCTCGCGACAATCAAATCTCGTCGTGGCCCCATCACATTTGTCAGCACGCCGAGAATGTGTACAGCAAACTCTGAGCGAGTATTGCCTTCAAAAACCGTGATACCGACGCCCTGCATCCCGGGTTTTACTTCGCTTACGGGCATGGTTTCCGTGGCTGCGGGCAGGTTTACCGGAAGCAAGATGCCGCCTCCAACGCCGATGCACAGGGCAGATCTTAACAACATGCGTTGCAGAAACGTCGGCGGGGATATCCGTGATGTTTTGGTCATGAGGAATGGGTGTAACACCGGTTATATCGGACGAAATACGTGTCGGTCAAGGAGTTACGTTGACAGTGCGCGATACGTCTGTTAGCTTCAGGGACAATAATGCTTTGTTTGTCCTCACGCTTTTGTGTGCAGCCGATCGGGAAGAGGGCGTACGCCACTTGGTGGTATCACCGTACTGCTGTGGAGGCTCGAGAGGCAAGAAGTTAGTTTCAGTATCGAGAATCGTTAATCGCCGAGGCCTTTTCAGCGTATGTGCTGAAAGGGCTTTTTTTTTAGGGTGTAAGTGAAATGACGCAGTTGTGTGCAACCGTGACCGCTGACAGTATGGCGGATCTGCAGAAGAAGAGGGACAACCAGGTCGGTGCGGATTTGGTTGAGTTGCGATTGGACACCCCGGTAACTGTCGATGTCCGAGCAGCGTTACAGGGCCGCCAGACAGCCGTTCTTCTGACGTGCCGCCCGAAATGGGAAGGTGGCGAGTTCATTGGGTCAGAAGAAGAACGCCGGAAGATACTGTTAGAGGCCATTGATGAGGGTGCGGAATATGTGGACGTCGAGCATAACGCCAGTTTTCTCGGCGATATTCTGGCGAGACGGCAGGGCCGTGGTGTGGTGGTGTCTCACCACGAATTCGGTGCCATTAGAGATGAGGATGTTCATACTCGCTATCGGGCAATGCGCGGAACGGGTGCCGAGGTGGTCAAGATCGCGGTTACAGTGGATTCATTGAGCGCCGGTGCGGAACTGCTTCGTGTCGGTGATGCGAGCGATCGGCGGGTAATAATTGGAATGGGTACGGCTGGAGTACCGACACGAGTCCTGGCAGGCCGGTACGGAATGTGTTGGACCTACGCCGGCGAATCCGTTGCGCCGGGTCAGCAAAGTCTTGACCGAATGCGAGATCGGTTCCGTGTACGACACGTCACAGAAAAGACTAGGGTGTATGGCGTCCTTGGTGCACCGGTCAGTCATTCGCTTTCGCCGGCAATGCATAATGCAGGTTTTGACGCGTTGGGAATGGATGCGGTTTATCTTCCTTTGGAAGCAACGGATGTTGATGACTTTCTTTCGTTCGCTCAGGCTGTCGGTCTTAGCGGTGCGAGCGTCACGGCGCCATTTAAAGAGGTCGTTGCATCTCGGGTAAGTCAGATGGACAAGACGGCAACAGCCGTTGGAGCGATCAACACGCTGCTTTGGGATGGCGATGGTTGGACCGGTAGAAATACTGATGTTAGTGGATTTTTGGCCCCTCTTGTTGGGCGGATATCAATCGCTGGAAAACGGGCAGTAGTTCTTGGTGCAGGTGGAGCGGCGCGGGGTGTGGCCTGGGGTTTGGTGCAAAAGGGAGCCGCGGTTCGGGTTTGTGCGCGCCGATCGGATCGAGCAAGGTCTGTGAGTCGTTCTGTTGGGGCGGAGACCGGAGAAATGCCTCCTGCGCCAAACTCATGGGACCTATTGGTTAACACCACGCCAGTAGGCACGTATCCAAACGGTGGTGAGTCTCCGATGCCGGATGGAATGCTTGAGAACGGTCTTGTGTACGACCTGGTCTATAACCCAAGAGTTACAAAACTACTTGCACAAGCTTCAGAGGCGGGTTGTGACACGATTGGCGGCCTTGAAATGTTGGTCGCTCAGGCACGCGAGCAATTCGCGTGGTGGACAGATCTGCAAGCGCCGGAAGGCGTGTTCTTCAAAGCGGCCACGTTAGAGTTAGTTCGGCAAGACGAGATGGAAGAAGGACAACGTGACTAATTCAACATCTGAGACCAGCTTCGAGCAGTTTCGGGCGCTTGCAAAGAGTTCGACATTCGTTCCTGTATGTCGCGAGGTCATCGCCGACACATTGACGCCGGTGTCTGCTTTTTTGCGAGTCGCTGGAAATTCAGAACGGTCGTTTCTTTTTGAGAGTGTGGTCGGCGGAGAACGACTAGCGCGCTATTCATTTCTTGGAAAGGACCCGCTACTCACACTTCGTTCGGTGCGTGGCGAGACCGTATGTGAAGAGGCCGGGCAATCCGAGGTATTGGAGAACTCTTTCGTGGACGTGGTGCGGAAATTAATGGTGCGGTACCGTGCGCCGATTGTTCCAGGTTTACCAAGATTTACAGGTGGTGTCGTTGGCTATCTTAGTTACGACGCAGCGCGGTGGTTTGAACCGACCTTGGAAAAAGCACGAGAGGCTCACGCAAAGGTAGAGGACGACAATGACACTGCCGCTTTTATGTTGTTTGACACGGTCTTGGCGTTTGATCATGTGAAAGGGCGGATTCTGTTGATTGCGAACGTCGTTTTAGAGGACGTGAATGACGACCGGTTACGGGAGTCCTATGATCATGCTCAGTCGAAGCTTGTGACACTACAGGATGAATTGAACAATGAACTTCCTGAAATTAGGGCGCAGCGGGCGAATGCAATTTCGGTCTTGTCGAACACGACGCAAGAAGTGTTTGAGGAAGCGGTCAGGACTGCAAAGGACTACATTGCAGCAGGCGATATTTTCCAGGTCGTTCTTTCTCAACGATTTTCAATTGAGATTTCGTCAGATCCGTTCACAGTCTATCGAGCGTTACGGTATGTGAATCCGTCTCCGTATATGTATTTTATTCGCATGGCTGGGCTGTCGATTGTTGGGGCGTCGCCCGAGATGTTAGTGCGGGTCGAGGGGCGGGCGGTGGAAACGCACCCAATCGCAGGAACTCGTCCGCGAGGAGTGACGGATGAAGAGGATGAGCGGCTTGCAAAAGAGCTGGCTGCTGATCAAAAAGAACGAGCTGAACACGTGATGTTGGTCGATCTTGGGCGTAATGACGTGGGGCGGGTTTGTCGTTTTGGGACGGTCGATGTTCCACAATTTATGGAGCTTGAAAAATATTCTCATGTTATGCATTTGGTATCCCGTGTCGTTGGAACGCTTAATGAGAACTGTGATTCTGTCGATGCGCTCGTCTCGTGTTTTCCGGCGGGAACGGTGTCCGGTGCGCCGAAGATTCGTGCCATGGAAATTATCGATGAACTGGAATCGACAACACGTGGTGTTTACGCTGGTTCTGTCGGGTATCTTGATTTTGCCGGCAACCTTGATTGCTGTATCACTATCCGGACCATTGTGATTAGAGACGGACGTGCGTATGTGCAGGCTGGTGCGGGAATCGTTGCCGATTCCGATCCAACAGCGGAGTATGAAGAAACGAAGGCTAAAGCATCGGCGCTTATTGCAGCGCTCGAACTCGCTGAAAGAGGACTGGAGCCATCGGGGACAACTGGGAAGTAGATGCAGAAATGATTATTGTCATCGACAACTACGACTCGTTCACCTACAACCTTGTGCAGTATCTTGGTGAATTAGGTGCAGAGCTTCGTGTGTTTCGAAACGACGCCGTCTCGGTAAGTGAAATTAGAAAGTTGAGGCCAGCGGGAATTGTCATTTCACCGGGGCCGGGACGTCCGGAGCACGCAGGGATTAGTGTGGACCTTATTCGGGATCAATCCGGTTCGGTACCCATCCTCGGTGTTTGTCTTGGTCACCAGGCAATTGGGATGGCGTATGGTGCACGAATCGTGTCGGCGCCAGCATTGCTACACGGAAAGTCGTCGTTCGTGAGACACGATGGCACCGGTATTCTTGTGGGACTAGGCGCTCCATTTGAGGCGGGTCGTTATCATTCCCTAGTGGTAGATAAAGCGACAGTTCCGCCTGAGTTGGAAGTGGTTGGAACGGCGATTGCTGATGGTACGATTATGGCTGTTCGACATCGAAAATTTCCCGTTTTTGGTGTGCAATTTCATCCAGAGTCTGTTTTGACTGGCGATGGCAAGACGATCTTAAAAAACTTTTTGGATTGTCGTTAAGGAGCGCTGGCTATCAAATGGAAAACGACGTAACACTAGCTTCGGTATTGGAGCGCGTCACGAGCGGTGACAATTTGAGTGCGACACAGTCGGAATACGTGATGGAAGAAATCTTCACGGGTCGTGCGACGTCTGCTCAAATTGCGGGTTTTTTGGTCGCGTTAAAGATGAAAGGGGAGACTGTCGGGGAATTGGTTGGTATGGCGAGAATTATGCGGACCCACTCAGTAAAGTTGGATGTGAAGGTTCCTGATTGTTTTGATACGTGTGGAACGGGTGGAGACGGTGCACAGACGTTTAATGTGTCTTCGGTTGCCGCAGTGGTACTTGCGGGCGCAGGTGTGGCTGTGGCCAAGCATGGGAATCGATCGGTGTCGAGTCGTTCGGGTAGTGCCGACCTATTCGAGGCATTTGGTGTCAACGTCGAAGCGCCGCCATCGGTGGTTGAGCGATGCCTGATGAGTGCGGGTATTGCATTCTGCTATGCACCAACATTTCATCCATCAATGAAGCACGTAGGGCCAACACGGAGGGAATTGGGTATAAGAACAGCCTTTAATCTCCTTGGGCCGTTGACGAATCCCGCTAGGGTTCGGCGTCAGATTGTTGGCGTGCCGAATAGCGAGGTAATCGATTTAGTGGCGTCTGCGCTTCTTTCTCTTGGTTCTGAACGAGTTTGGGTCGTGCATGGCGCTGGCGGACTCGATGAATTGTCTCCAATAGGATCGACCGAAGTTTGTGAGATACACCAGGGACAACTTTCGAGATTTTCGATACAGCCAGAGGATTTTGGCGTTAAGCCGTCAGATATAGACGCGTTGCGTGTGGACAGTGTTGTTGAGAGTCATAAGATGGCCGCTTCTGTTTTGGCTGGTGAATCTGGGCCCGGAAGAGACATTGTGCTCATGAATGCTGCGGCCGGGTTAGTAGTCGCTGGTCAGGCCGATACGTTGGATGATGGAATGAGGTTGGCAGCAGCGGCGATTGACGAGGGGCGAGCGAGCGCCGTACTCGAGCAAATGGTTACCTACTCACAGGACGTTGACCGCCATGAAAACGGAAGATAGTTCTCGGCCAGATTTATTGGCGGCGATTGTGGCCGCCACAAAGACGGCGGTGCGTGAAAGAAGCGAAGTTGTGTCACTCGATGAATTGGAAAAGGCGCAAGGAGAGCGAATACCTGACGGGCGACGATTTGTCGCGGAACTTCGCAGAAAAGATCGTTACAACGTGATCGCAGAATGTAAACGACGCTCGCCGTCGAAAGGTGTATTCTGCGATTTATATGACCCCACTGGCATTGCGAGCGGTTATGCGGCTGCTGGCGCAGTTGCAATTTCCGTTTTGACCGAACCAGCATTTTTCGATGGAGATCTTAAACATTTAGAGGCCGTTCGGAATGCAGTAGGGCTGCCAGTCCTGCGAAAAGATTTCATAGTGACGGACTACCAGCTGCGCGAGGCTTGTGTTGCGGGAGCCGACGCGGTGTTACTGATTGCCGCTATCCTTGAACCATCGGAGCTACGCTGCCTACTGAAGCAGGCGAAAGATTATGGTCTGGCCGTATTAACTGAGGTTCACGATGTCGAAGAGTTATCGCGTGCACTCGATGCTGGTGCAGATGTGATTGGGGTCAACAATCGCGATCTTCGTAGTTTTGACGTTGACTTGGAAGCGTCCGAGTTGCTGATGAAGCGAATACCTCAAGATGTTACGGCTGTGGCCGAGAGCGGGTTGACTAGTGCATCAGACTTAATTGGGTTGCGGCGCGCTGGGTATCATGCCTTTTTGATCGGTGGCGCGTTTATGTGTCGAACGGTACCTGGGGATGCATTAGCGGATCTTTTGCGGGATGTGGATCTGGAAATAGGAAAACTTGGCGATGGCTAAGGTTAAAGTTTGTGGAATTACTCGGGCTTCTGATGCGAAGGTAGCTGTCTCATTGGGGGCGACAGCTATCGGATTTGTTTTTTGGTCCAAAAGTAAACGTTACGTTACGCCCGATGCTGCCGCGGATATCTCAAAAGATCTACCCAGTGTGCAAACGGTAGGTGTCTTTGTGAATAGTTCAGTAGATGAAATGCATGGAGTAGCGGATAAGGTTGGTTTGACGAGCGTTCAACTCCATGGTGACGAGCCAGGTGATGTCTATAGCCAGTTGTCGTATCCGGTCATTCGTGCTGTCGGAGTTGTAGGAAACCAAACGATAGCGGAGGTTGACCGGGTGCCAGACGATGTCATGGTGTTGCTTGATGTGCAGGATGACGTGCAACGTGGTGGAACCGGTCGGACTGTAGACTGGGACGTTGCTGCCGCAATCGCAGAAAAGCGACGAATTTTTTTGGCTGGGGGGCTCCGGCCCGACAATATCGCAGCCGCAATTCGCCGTGTGCAACCGTATGGGATTGATGTCGCCTCTGGGGTTGAAGCGTCGCCGGGAATAAAGGAGGTAGGGAAGTTGAAGGCATTGTTTTGTGAGATGGAGAAGGCATGACTTTGCCGGCATTTGGAAGTCGAGATCCTGACGATCGGGGATATTTTGGGAAGTATGGCGGACGTTTCGTGCCGGAGACGTTGGTCGCGCCTATTGAGGAACTGGAAGAAGCCTACCGAGCGGCACGAATCGACCGCGCGTTCGGCGCGCAACTGGAAGACCTCTTAGGTCGGTATGTCGGTCGACCGACGCCGGTTTCTGAAGCAACGCGGCTGCGGGAATCAATTGCGTCGAGAGGGGCCGTCGGGGTCGCGGCGGTTGCACGGCTGTTTTTAAAACGGGAGGACCTGGCTCACACTGGCGCGCACAAGATCAATAACGCATTGGGGCAAGCGCTTTTGGCACAGCGGATGGGAAAGCGACGCATTGTTGCAGAAACTGGGGCTGGTCAGCACGGTGTCGCAACGGCAACGGCGTGTGCGCTATTGGGACTCGATTGTGAAGTATATATGGGGACAGAAGACATGTCTCGGCAGGCACTCAATGTCTACCGAATGAGGTTGTTGGGAGCAACGGTGACAGGTGTCGAGGCGGGAAGTTGTACGTTGAAGGACGCTATCAACGAGGCCATGCGCGATTGGGTAACGAATGTCTCGGATACTTATTATTTACTCGGGTCTGTATTAGGTCCCCATCCGTATCCGTTGATGGTGCGGGAATTTCAGTCTGTGATAGGAGTGGAGGCGCGTGCGCAGTTTGAGTATTTAGCAGGAGGTGCACCAGACGTTATTGTTGCGTGTGTTGGTGGGGGTAGCAATGCGTTGGGCATCTTTGATGGGTTTGTGGATAATGACTCCGTTCGACTCGTTGGCGTAGAGGCGGGTGGCGAGACGCTTGCGACTGGTCGACATGCGGCACGATTTGCAACCGGTGGGCCTGGTGTGTTGCAGGGAACGCGGAGTTATGTCTTACAGGATGATGATGGCAATATTGAACTCACGCATTCGATATCAGCAGGATTGGATTACGCGGCGGTGGGCCCGGAACATGCGTGGTTACGCGATTTGAAGCGCACGGAATATACGCACGTTTCTGATGAGGAAGCATTGGACGCGTTTCGCTTGCTTAGCCGTACAGAGGGAATACTGCCTGCATTAGAGTCGTCTCACGCTATTGCGTATGCATGCCGACTCGCTATGACTCTGGGTGGTAGCGCGAATATCCTTGTCAACCTTTCTGGACGAGGCGATAAAGATGTTGAGGCGATTAAGAACCATGAAAGTACGACAAAGTAGAAAATGTCTCGCCTAGATGTGATATTTAAGTCGATACGGGAAAGATCTAATCCGGGTTTGGTGACATTTATTACTGCCGGGGACCCAGAGCTTGATCGGTCAGTAGAAATATTACAAGTGCTCGACGAGGCGGGAGCTGATGTGCTCGAGATTGGAGTGCCGTTTTCTGACCCGCTTGCTGATGGCCCTGTGATTCAGAGGGCGTCTGAACGAGCATTGCGGTCGGGGACAACACTGAGTCGAACGATTTCAATGGTCGAAAAGGTACGGCCCACGGTTGAAGCCGGGCTTGTCATTTTCACATATGCGAACCCGGTCGTGAGCATGGGGCAGAGAATATTTCTTGAGCGAGCAGCGAATGCGGGTGTCGACGGTGTGTTAATACTTGATCTGCCCATTGAAGAAGCAGAAGAATTTCACACGACCGCAAAGGATGTGGGAGTCGACCCAATTTTTTTATTGAGTCCGACGACGTGCGATGATCGCATAAAACTCGCAGCCAGCTTAGGCGAAGGGTTTTTGTATGGAATTTCGAGGTTGGGGGTGACGGGCGCCAAAGACACGCTTTCTGACGGCGCCGAGAAATTGGTCACGCGGATACGCCGATTGACGAATATGCCTGTCGCTTTGGGCTTTGGTATATCCCGCCCGGAACACGTGGCGGCGGTCGGGCAATGGGCTGATGCCGCAGTCGTTGGCAGCGGCCTTGTTGATGTGATTTCGCGCGCATCGCCTGCAGGATTACTCGCCGATGTTGAGCGTTATGTGAGGTGGCTACGCGGTGAGTCGCCTGGGAGCGTATGAGGTGAGTGAAAATATAGGTGAGCCTAGAACTAGCTTGGCCGATATATCAGAACGGTTAGATGAATTTCGACGTCGGATTGATGCACTCGATGAACAGATTGTGCGGTTATTGAATCAGCGTGCATCGTGTGCGAATCAAATCGGTGAAGTGAAAGAGTCTGTCGGGATGGCTACATATCAACCCAGTCGGGAAAAAGACGTACTAACGCATGTACAACACGTAAACGATGGACCACTGGCTGATGAAGCAGTCGCGCGAGTCTTCGAGCGAATCATTGACGAGAGTCGCCACCTTGAGGAATTAACAAACGATGGTGGAGAGGTTCATGCGGAAACTGGTGGAGATTAGCGCATGGTTCGGTTGATGAAACAACGAGTGGTGGAGGGGCAGCTTCAATGAATTACTGTGCTGAGAGTGCAATGTGCTAGGAGTTCACGCGTGGTCTGGCGGTTACCCGGGGCTAAGCGTAAGTCCAGATGCTGTCGTGTGATCTATGGATAATCCGGTATCTACGTTACCTGTCATTCAGCCAGACACATCGACGTCGCCGACGCCGGTTTTTGAAAAGGTGGCACTGGTTGGCTTGGGGTTGATCGGCGGCTCGATTGCGCTTGCTTGCAGGGAAGCATGGCCAAAGTGTCTTGTTATTGCGGTTGATGATAAGGCGGTCCTTGAGCAAGCTATGGTGCGTCACGCGATTGACATTGCGGCAGACGATCCTGTGGTAATCGCGGAAGCAGATATTGTTGTGTTGGCCACGCCTGTCCGGCAGAATATTGCGCTGCTGTCGGAAATTCCCGATCACATAGTTGGTTCTGCGATCGTGACTGATGTGAGCAGTACGAAGCGCGAAATCGTTGCTGCGTCAAAGCGGTTACCTGATCGTTTGACGTTTGTAGGGGGGCATCCATTGGCTGGTGCGCCCCGCGGCGGATTCCAGCATGCTCGAGCCGATCTTTTTCGCGACCGCCCGTGGCTTCTGACACCGTTAGACGATAACACTGGAGAAGCAGTTTTGAAGTTGCAGAAGTTTGTGGTCGGACTTGGGGCGACTCCGCATGTGATCCCACCTGACGAACATGACCGCGTCTTGGCGTTTTTGAGCCACTTGCCACAGATGACAGCGAGCGCACTTATGCATGTCGTCGGTACTTCCATTGGCGAGGAAGGGCTAAGGTTGACGGGACGAGGACTTGCCGACACGACGAGATTGGCATCGAGCCCAGCAGATATTTGGCGGGATATTTTCGCCACGAACGCTGATGATGTGGGTGGCGCGCTTGATATTTTGATAGCAGAGTTGCGTGCGATGAGACTGAATCTGACGGAAGGTGACGACATTGGCCGAGTGTTTGAGTCAGCAGGCGAGTGGCGTGAGGTGTTGTTAGCGGAACACGAGGCCCAGAAGGAAAAAAAATAAAATCACCACATGGGTCTGAACTGATTGCTACAGTGGGTCGAATATTGATCGTAGGTTAATTTATCTGAGATTTTGATTGTAACCGCGCACCTCGATCCGCGTTTGTCCGGACATCACGACGTCATTTCCTTGTTTTAAATGAAGTCTTACGTTGTAACGACCTCCATAGTTGTACGTATGGCGGACTGAATATCTTCGCCTAATTTCACTAACACCTGGCTCATAGGGATCACAATCAAGGGTCTGCTCTGAAGTCGTGTCGTCGCCCCAATCCCATTCTATTTCGAGACAATAGAGCTCTTCATTGTCATCAGGTCCGCCACGGATCTGACCCACAAACAAAATGTCAGCCGGGGCAAAGGCGACCCTTGGTGTTGCGCGAAGTCTAAGTTCGGCATCGTCGTCCTGCCCAAACAGGGTGGCAACAGACGAGAGCGTGAGCACTAGAATCAGCGTGGCCGAGAACATCATAATTTGACGGCGCAGCTGTGTGGGCTTTTCCATCGTAATCCTCTTTTTGTACCTGTTTTCATTTTAGCTCGATATAATCCCGCGATGTCGAATTCTCAGTATCCACAGGTATCTTTCGATATGTCGACCGCCGAGTCGACAACCGTCGATCTATTAATCGTGCCAGTAATTGGTTCGAAGGATGAAGAACTGGAGAGACTTGAAAGCCTTGATGTGTCCGGGCAAGGTGTTATTAAGCGGGCCTTTGAAAGCGGCGAATTTTCTAATGAGAAGGGCCAGACGTTGCTTGCCGGACTGCACGGTGGTGCTTGGAAAGCTAAACGTGCGCTGTTGGTCGGTACGCGTGAGAGGTGTTGGAGCAAGACGAAACATTGCTATCTCGAGGACGGGTTTCGGTATGCGACAGCCGTAGGGGCACGGATGGCAGGAAAGCTGAAAATTGAGACAGCTGGCGTACTCTTACCAGGGGAATTAGTGCGGAGGCGGGATGGTAGAGAGATAAGTGTGCGGAAGGACTGGATCGCCAAGGCGGCGACTGAAGGTATTAGCTACGGAGGGTTTTCTGATAGTCGCTATCGTAAATCAGAGGAGGACGTAGCCAGATCAGTCGCGTATGAATTAGTGTGGTCGGATAGTTGTGCTGTTGAAGATCTCACGGAGTCAATAAGGTGTGGAAACACGATCGGTCGCTCAGTCAACATTGCACGAGAATTTTCGAATGATCCGGCAAATATATTGACACCGAGAGTGTTTGCAGAGCGGGCCGAGTCGTTGTGCAAAGGAAGCGGATTACACACAGAGATTCTCGACGAAGGTGCGATCGAAGGATTGGGCATGGGCCTGCTGCTAGGGGTGGCTAAAGGGAGTGAAGAACCGCCGAGATTACTGGTGATGCGCTACGAACCGTCGGATGGTTCAGATGTAACGCTTGGGTTGGTAGGGAAAGGTGTGACATTTGATAGTGGTGGCATCTCGATTAAGCCAGCAAGTGGAATGGAGCGAATGAAAAGTGATATGTCTGGGGGTGCAGCAGTAATAGGGGCGATGTGTGCGATAGCCCAAATTGGGGCACCGGTACGAGTGATCGGTCTCGTGCCGATGACCGAAAATATGCCGAGTGGGCTCGCGACAAAGCCAGGAGATATATTGACATCTGCAGACGGAACAACAGTGGAGATTATCAATACAGACGCTGAGGGTCGGTTGATTCTCGCGGATGCGCTTTGGTATGCACAGAAGCTCGGAGCGACGCATCTAATTGATGTCGCCACATTAACCGGGGCTTGCGTCGTTGCGCTTGGGAAGGTTGCGAGTGGAATATTCGGTGAGCCACATTCTTGGGTGGACTCCATTGCAGGCGCTTCAGAGCGA
>MDTE01179287.1_pt1 | contig 32979 bp, 25 predicted proteins | sample 811231 | NCBI WGS metagenome assembly MDTE01 (sample SAMN05326651, study PRJNA326480) | marine metagenome | isolation source: seawater | place: Indian Ocean: Red Sea | collected 2010
GGGAATGATTAACTATTTGTTTGCACAATTCTTTACCTATAGAGCCACCAGCACCTGTTATACAAATATTTAATCCATCAATTGATCCTTGAATAAGTTCTTTATTAGGTCTTACTGATCCCCTACCTAATAAATCTTCAACCTCAATAGGTCTCAAAGAATCAATCCTTGCTTTACCGGATGTTAGTTCTTCTATAGAAGGGACCTTTAAAACTGGAATTTGATAATCCTGCATTTTATTGAGAATTAACCTTGATTTTTCCCTTGAAAGAGATGGAATTGCTAGAAGAATTTGGTTTATTTGATCTTTTAAAAATGGTATTTCTTGTGAAGATAAAATAGGAATACCTAATATTTTTCTACCTATTAGATTCTTAGAATCATCAATAAAAGCAATAATTTTATTATTACCCGCGTAAATCAAGGATGTAGCCAATTGAGCACCCGCAGCTCCTGCGCCATAAATAGCGACATTCTTTATTTTTTGGTTCTTGTAGTAGCTAAGCACTATATTTATTTCCTTTATACTAAACCTAAAAATGCCTATTAGAAGAGTGCTTATTAGCCATAAAAGCATAAATTGTCGTAGATCAATAATTGTAAAATCTAATATTAATCTTATAAATAAAAAAATACTAAAAACAAGAAAATTCCTAAATGCTATTCCATAAATGGCATTGTAATTTATATATCTGCTTAGAGAAATATATTGGCCCGTTAAATTAAAAACAACAAAAATTACAATAACCAGAATCAAAACTAGCCAATTGTTAGATAATATCCCATCATTCGTATTATTAATAGAAATCCCAGTGAGTAAAACATTACTTACTGGATAAAGAAAATATTTAACAATATTAACTGCAAGTAATATTAATAATGAATCAATAAAAAATAAAACTAGTCTTCTATAGATTTTTTTTAAATTATAAAAATAATTAGAAATATTTAAGAATAAAAACAAGAAAAATTTTTTGATATTAGTTGATTTAATTCTTACGTTAAAGCACATTTAAATTCTAAAAATTAAATTATTATTCTTATTTTTCCATTAAAAACAATCACAAAATAAAAAATAATGAAATAGTTTTTCCAGAAACAATTTCTTATTCAAGGTAGATGAAAAAATAAATTGAATCTTTATTTAGATTAAATAGGTTAATTATAAACTATTGTTTGAGAAAACAATATAAAAATCTTAAAGTTTTATTATTAGCAAAAATCTTAATTCTTTTAAGATTAGTTAACATAAAAATTAAATGTTATAAACAGTTTTCAAAATTTAATTTTTATTTTAAATTAAAAAACTAAAACTAATAATTTATTATAGATTCAGAAGCCATGGTTAATATTCTTGTTACTGGAGGACTCGGTTACATTGGAAGCCATACATGTGCAAAGCTTATAGAAGAAGGTCACAATATTTTTATATTAGATTCATTAGTTAATAGTTCAATATTTGTATTAAAGAATCTAGAAATCATTAAAAAAAAATTAAAGAAATCAAATATTCTTTGTTTTTTTAAAGGTGATGTAAGGAATAGAGAGATTATTGAAAAGATATTTATTTACTCTAACAATTTAGGTTGTAAAATTGATTTTATTTTTCACTTCGCCGGTCTAAAGTCAGTAAGAGAATCAAATCTATCTCCAAATAAATATTGGGACGTAAATGTTGAAGGTACTAAAGTCTTAATAAATGTAATGGAGGCTAACAACTGCAAAAATATTATTTTTAGCAGTAGTGCTACAGTATATGGAAACAAAGGAATAGGTATAATTAAAGAGACTTGTAAAATTAATCCAACGAACACTTATGGTCAAACAAAGGCAAAAGTAGAAGAGATTTTATTGGAGAAATATCAAAGCACAAGGGAATGGAAAGTAATTAATTTAAGATTCTTTAATCCAATTGGAGCTCATAAGTCATGCCTATTAGGTGAATATTCAAAACATAATTTCGAAAATTTGTTCCCTATATTATGTAAAGTTGCCAATAAAGAAATTAAATTTCTTGAAATTTTTGGGAACGATTGGGAGACTAAAGATGGAACATGTATTAGAGATTTTATACATGTTATTGATATTGCAGAAGGCCATATTTCTGCACTCAATTATATGTTGAAAAATAAGCGTCATGCTTTATCAATTAATTTAGGTACAGGTAAAGGAACCACAATTTTAGAATTAATAAACACATTTCAAACCTCCACTTCTAATCAAATAAATTATATTTTCAGTGAGAGAAAAGATGGTGATGTTGCATCATATGTGGCTTCTAAAGAAAAAGCAGAATTCCTTCTTAATTGGAGACCTAAGTTGGACCTTAGCGAAATGTGTATAGATGGTTGGAATTGGTATTTAAGAAAGAATACTTTCCAAAAATTATGATTTTATCTTTTACTAATTTCTTATTACCTCTGTTAATAACTTTTTTTTCTACAAACTTCGCCCTGCCTTTTTTAAAAAAGTTTTTTAAAGCAAAACCGACTGAGAGAGGAATGCATTATTTCACTAAACCCACAGGTGGAGGAATAATTTTTGCCATAACTTACTATATTTTTGCGTTAAAAGAAAGAACATTTATATCTCTATTTTCCCTACCATTATTGATAATTGGCCTTTTAGATGACAAGTTTCATATTTCATCAAGGATTAGATTTTTAACTCAACTGATTATAGTGTCGATAATATTAGTACTTGCTGTTTACAATGACTCAAGTTTTATTTCAAATAAATCTTTGATCCATAACTTTGCCAATTTATTTATTATTTTTGCTGGAGTCGCAATAATAAATTTTATAAACTTTATGGATGGAATAGATGGTCTTGTTACAGGAAGTTTTATCGTCATTTTTTTAGTAATAAGCAATGGTTCAGTTGATTTAGTTTGTCTTGCGGGAGCTTTATCAGGTTTCATATTTTACAATTGGCAACCATCAAAAATATTTATGGGAGATGCAGGCAGTTTATTTATTGGAAGTATTCTTATCAGAGCAATGATAAATAGTGAAACGCCAATAGATTTTGTCAAAATCTTATTTCTAATTACTCCATTAATTGCTGACCCTGCAATAACTTTAATTAGGCGAATTATAAAAAGAAAGACTTTCTGGACTGCGCATAAATTACATCTTTATCAAAGATTAGTTATGGCGGGTATAAGCCATTCAAAAGTTTCATTATTATACATAATCGCAATCTTTTTACTTTCAATATTTTATTTATTTTTTAATCTAATAGGTTTAGCTATAGTTAGTTTTTTGGTAATTTTGTTTGGTATTTTTTTAGAAAACACATATGCTGTTAAATTTACAGAAAGTTAAAAATAAATTATTGGGGTTTATAAAAACTAATACAAAAATTTAATCTGGATCACTAATACTTCTAGGGAAATATAGGAGAATGATATATTACAAGAAAGAGTAAATTAAATAGTGACAGAAACGCGAAATTTAGTTACTGGCGGAGCAGGTTTTTTAGGTTCCCATCTGATAGATAAATTAATGCAAGCAGGAGAGGAAGTAATTTGCTTAGATAATTATTTTTCTGGCAGAAAAAGAAACATTGAGAAATGGATTTCAAATCCCAAATTTGAATTAATTAGACATGATGTTACATCTCCTATAAGTTTAGAAATAGATAAAATATGGCATTTAGCATGTCCAGCGTCTCCTAAAAGCTATCAAAGTAATCCGATTAAAACCTCAAAAACCTGTTTTCTAGGAACATATAATATGCTCGGATTAGCAAGAAGGGTTAATGCAAAATTTTTGATGGCATCAACTAGTGAAGTTTATGGTGACCCGAAAGTGCATCCACAACCTGAAGAATATAATGGATCTGTAAATCCAATTGGTATAAGGAGTTGTTATGACGAGGGTAAAAGGGTTGCTGAATCTCTTTGTGTAGATTATCAAAGAATGCATGGCTGCGAAATTAGAATTGCAAGAATTTTTAATACCTATGGACCAAGAATGCTAGCTGATGATGGAAGAGTAGTAAGTAATTTTATTGTTCAGGCGCTCAATAATAGGCCTATTACAATATATGGGGATGGGTCACAAACTAGATCATTTTGTTATGTCGATGACATGATTGATGGATTTATAAGTTTAATGAATTCTAATTATAATAAACCTTTAAATATTGGGAACCCTCAAGAATTTTCAATCTTAGAATTAGCTAATTTAATTTCTAAAAAACTTAACAAGAAATTAAACCTTGAATATAAACCTTTACCTCAAGATGATCCTGTACAAAGAAAACCATTAATAGAATTAGCCCAAAAAGAACTTCAATGGCATCCCAAGATACAATTAGCAGAAGGTCTTGATAAAACAATCGATTATTTTAATAAATAAGTTTAAATTTTCTATATTAAACTACCATTTCCCAAAGACCAAATATTAAAGCCTGATTTATTCGCATCATTTTTATTTACTATATTTCTTGTATCAAATATCCAACTTGGCTTTCTCATTTTGTTTATTAAATTATCATAATTAATATCACAAAATTCATCCCAGTCTGAGAGTATTACTATCGCATCTGAATTATTCACAGAATCTTCTAAGGATTCAGAGAAAGACCATCCACTTTCATTATTTTTAAAATTTTTTTCATTTATTTGTTGAATTCCTAAATCAATAGCAATTTGAGAAGGATTCACTTTGGGATCAAATATTGATAAAAAGCTTCCCTCCTCAAGCAAGTCTTTACAAATTTTAATTGCAGGAGACTCCCTTGTATCATTAGTATTAGCTTTAAATGAGAATCCAAAAATCGTAATCTTCTTTCCTGAAACAGTGCCATATAGTTTTTCTAAAATAATTTTAGTAATACGTTTTTGCTGCCAATTATTTATTTCTATTACTTTCTCCCAATAAGATGCAACTTCATTTATTCCATAATGATTGCAAATATAAATCAAATTCAATATATCTTTTTTGAAACAACTACCACCAAATCCTGGACCAGCCTTTAGAAATTCCTTACCAATTCTGGTATCCATTCCAATTGCTCTTGATACTTCATTTATATTTGCATTAGTTGATTCACATAATGCAGAGATAGAGTTGATTGAACTTACTCTTTGAGCGAGAAAAGCATTAGCAATTAATTTTGATAATTCAGAACTCCACAAATCAGTAGTTATTATTTTATCTTCGCTTACCCAATTTAAATATATTTCTTTTAGCGCTGAAATGGCACCTTTATTATCACCACCTATTAATACTCTATCAGGGTTTTCCAAGTCATCGATTGCACTTCCTTCAGCTAAAAACTCTGGGTTTGATAAAACATAAAAAGATTTGTCATCTCCATTTTTTAATTCTTTAGGCTTAGTAAATGATAAAAGAATTGATTTAATTGTTTCTGCAGTTTTGACTGGGAGGGTGCTTTTCTCAACAACTATTGTTTCACCTTTACCATATTTGCCAATTTCTCTTGCGGAGGCCTCAATCCATTTAAGATCACTCGCCTGACCAGCTCCAATACCTTTTGTTTTTGTAGGCGTATTTACTGAAATAAATATCATATCAGCACTGGATATATTTTCCTTAACACGATTTGAGAAGAAAAGATTTCTATTTCTGCATTTTTTAAGAACTTCTTTTAAACCAGGTTCATATATTGGTAATTTGTCTAAGTCAGAATTATTCCACGCCGCAATTCTCTCTTCATTAATATCAACAACATTTATATCTAATTGAGGACATTTAGCAGCAATAACTATCATAGTTGGCCCCCCAACATATCCAGCGCCGATACAACAAACTTTTTTTATACTTTTCATTTGAAAACTTTATTGATAATTAATAAAATTTAGAGAAATAATAATTAAAGCCTCTTAAATATTTACCTTGATCACTATTCAAAAGAATAACATAGAACTAATTTACTTATAAATAACTACAAAAATACCCTTACAAAGAATCGGTTGCATAAAAAGTAAATTACTTAGAATTGGAAAACCTGCATAATGGTAAATTTTAAAATCATTTGGTGAAAGATTTAAAATATTTTTTAGCCACCAATACATATCACTAGATGTCCAAAATCTAAGATGCTCGCCTGGACTTGATCTCCATTGAAGTGGGAATTTTCCAAATAACAATCTTAATCTATGCATGATAAATCCTGTATTTGGGACACTAAAAACTAAAAGGGAATTAGAAATTCTTAATAACTCTTTTAATTGTATCTCGCAATTTGGCAGATGTTCTAGAACCTCAAATGCTGAAACAACATCATATTGGCCAGTTTCAATATTTTTTATTTCATTCTGGGATAAATCAATTGTAATAAAATAATTAGAAAGTAATTTTATAGAATAATTACTAATATCTGACGCAACTATTTTAGAAAATTTCACATCAGAATTCTTTATTTCAAGCAACTGACGACCATCTCCAGAACCGAAGTCAAATAAACTTAAAGTATTATTAGAAAAATTTTTTTTTATTTCTTTTTTAAGTATTTTAGATCTTTGAACCATAAATGTATTAGGAGTCATATCTTTATTTTTTAATTTATTTGTGCTTGATCCTTCTCTATCAATCCAATATTTTTCGTAATTTGTTATTTTATATTTTTCAACCAGTGGATAAAGAAAAAGATTCTTTAACTCCATTATTGAATACTTAACTATTGAAACTAAATTCATTTAAACCTCTTCATATTCATAATTATTTTTTTTGCGACATAATTCCAGGTTTTAGGCTTTTTGCCTTGTGGCTTTGAAATTAGTTTTTCTTTAAAAACCTTTAAAATTATATCTTTCAATTGTAGATAATCATTTTGATTAATTAAAAAACCATTACCCTTATTAATAGCACAGGTATTTCCTGAATTAAGAGATCCTACTGTTAAACATCCTGAAGCAATTGCCTCTGAATGTATGATTCCAAATCCTTCAAAAAATATATCTTCTGATAAAGAGGGTAATATATTTAGTTGACAAGAATTGAATAAATTGGAAAGAGAAGAACTTGAAATACTTTTATGTATTTTGTATTTCAAACTAGGGACTTTATCTAAAAGTATTCCCAAGTCCTTATTTTGTGAAGTGTCACTTGTCACAATATTTAAAAATATGCTATCAAGAATATTTTTAGGTAAAGCGTTTAAAGCTTCTATCAATATATGTAAACCTTTTCTGGGTTTGCAATTGCCAACGAATACCAGATGACCTTTTTTCTTAGAAATAGACTTTTTTATTTTATAGTTTTTTTCATCATATCCTGATTTAACAACTACAATTTTCTGTTTTGGATAATTAAATTGTAAATACTTGATCTTGGTAAATTCACTCATAACGAAAATCAATCTGCAATTTTTCATTGCCAACCTAGATAAAAACCCTCTGCTTACTAACATTGTTGCGGCGTATGTCCCTGCTGAGTATAAAAAATAAGGAGTTTTATAAAATAAATTTGAAAGGTAAATTGGTAGCGATAATGACTCAGGTACAGATATAACGTAATCTGGCTTAAATCTAAACTTTACTAAAGTTATCCTTAGAAAGTCCATAAAAATATTTTGCATTCTAAATTTGATATGTGATGAATATTTACTTGTAAAAGATTTGATTTTCTTTTTAGGGTCTTGCCCCTCTAAGTAATAAACTTTATAACCCTGGCTTATAAATTCATCAAACAAACCATTTGACATTGATAACCAACCGTCTAAATTTGTTTTTGAAGTACCTATTAATAGAATCTTTTCTTTTTTCATGTAGATATGAATTCGAATTTAGGAATATTAAGCATGCTGTATAATAAATGAAAATCAAAGACTTATAAATAGATATTTTCAATAAAAATCATTTTAGGTTAAAAAAAGATGCTAAGTAGAATTAACAGATTTTACAAGTTCACGAGTGAAAAAAGAAAAATCCAGCTTAAGTTTATTCTATTTTCCTTAGTATTGGGAGGACTTCTTGAAAGCTTTACAGTATCAATTTCCTTACCATTTATCTATGTAATTACAAATAGAACAACCTTGAATCAGGTGCCATCTCTTGGAGAGATTTTTAGAGTATTTAATATTGTTGAAACACAAGAAATTCTTAAATGGGTTACCTTAATTTTTGCAACAGTTATAATTTTTTCATCAATTTTTAAACTTTTTAATCAATGGCTAATGTATCGATTTGCCGCATCAATTTGCAGTGACATGAGCACAAGAATATTCTGGAATATAATTAATACCCCTTATGAAATCCACTTAGAGAGAAATACTGGTGAAATAATATCAAAACTAAATTTACAAGTAGAGCAGGCACTTTATCCAGCAATAATTATAACTTTACAGATAATTTTTGTTATTACAAATGTATTTTTTATTTCGTTAAGCTTGCTTCTAATAAATCCACTTTTAGCTTTGATATCTACAACAATATTAGTCTTAACATTTTTATTTATTTCTTTAACTACTAAGAGAAGACTGTTAACTAATAGCAAATTTGTAGCGACTAGCGAGATTAAATTAGTGAAAAATGTTCAAGAAAGTATGGGGATTATGAAAGAAATAGTTATGAGCGGTAATTCATTATTATTTACTAAAGATTATGAATCAATTGATAGAGAAAAAAGAAAAAAGCAAGCTGAAGCTCAATTTATTTATTCTGCTCCAAAATATATTTTAGAAGGTATTGCTTTATTAGCTATTTCCTTAATGGCAATATTAGTAATATTTTTTGCAAATGATACTAAATACGAATTTGCATATATTGGGTCTCTAGCTATTAGTTCTCAGAAATTACTTCCTTGTGTAAATTCTTTATTTTCATCAATCGCGAAATTTAGGAGCATTAGCACCCAACTTGATTATGTTTTTGATTTACTCATTAAAAATAAAAATAGATTAAGCCTATATAATTACTCTGATCTTAAAAAGTTACCTATAAAAAAAGAAATAAAACTTGAAAAAATATCCTTTAAATATAAAGAGACTGGGAAATATATTTTAAAAGATATAAACTTGATAATTAATAAAGGCGAAAAATTAGGCATTATTGGAAGGACAGGATCTGGAAAAAGTACATTAATAAATATTTTAGTTGGTTTATTAAAACCAACTGAAGGAATAATTAAAATTGATAATGTTGATATCTATAAAAAAGAAAATAAATTAATAAAAAGATGGCGGAAAGGTATAAGTTATGTATCTCAAGATTTATACTTACTAGATAAAAGTATTGAAGAAAATATCTCTTTTATATCAGAATCTAATTTGATTAATGAAAAAAAACTTACTAAAGTTATTAAACTTTCTGAGTTGGATGAGCTAATTGAAAATACTACGCAGGGAATTAAAACAAGAATTGGAGAAAGAGGAATCAAATTAAGTGGTGGGCAAAAACAGAGGATAGGTTTAGCTCGTGCTTTTTTTAGAGATTCAGATCTTATAGTTCTGGATGAAGCCACAAGTGCTTTAGACAAATCAACACAAACTAAAATATTAAATAACTTGAATAAAGAGTTCAAAAATAAAACTATAATTTTCATAGCTCATAGACTTAACTCATTAAAAATGTGCGATAGAATTTTTCAGGTAGAAAATGGTAATTTAAAACAAGTATATTTAGATAATGAAAAAAATAAAGAAGAGCTTATATAAAGTTTGATGGAATTCACTAGTAAATTTTATTTTACGCCTACGGAGTTTTTTAAGTTATTTTCTCTAACAACAATTACATTAACTTTTTCGATTTATCTTTTAAAGAATTTTCTTAGAGATATTAAAAAAGGATTAATAAATAATGTGGTGATTCCAGTCTTTTCTTTGCCAGTATTCATATATTATTTTATTCCTCTAATTTATATCCTTCTATGTTCCTTAAAAAATCTCTGTTGGTCTATAAATTTAAATGATAGCATAGCCAACAAGGGAATATATTCAATTAACATTGCAGAAAAATATATCTACTCAAAGTACTTAATATTAATAATTTTCTCATTAATAGGTTTTAATATTGGTATTTTTCTTTATAAGAAAATAATAAAAAAAGGACTAAAATTACCTGAAAATATAAAAAATATATTTTTTGAAGAAATAAAAACAAGCAATAAATTCGGTAGAGGTTTATTTTTTAGTTATATTGCTTTCTCATTATTTTTAATCTTTATTGCTCTTTATCAAGTAATATCAACAAGATTTGATGTAAGAGATTTATATTATTTCGCAAGTTTTGGAAGACTATATTCAATATATAATTTCTTCTTTTTTACTCCAGCAATACTTATTGGATTTGCTATTTCAAAAAAAAGAGATCTATTTTATACAAGTATTGTTTTTATATTAAAGTCATTTGTTTTATATATTTGTTTAGGAAGGACATTCCAATCTTTATATTTATTTGCAATAGGAATAAGTATTTTTTATTCCACAATTACTTTTAAGAATAAACAAGGATTTTTAAAATTTTTAATTTTTCAAAAGAATAAATTAATTAGATACTTATCTTTAACCATAGGTTCTTTTTCAGCTTATATTTTATTTACTAAAATTCAAGAAATTATCAGTTCCATCACCTACTGGACTTTCGACAATAAACTTTATAAACCTTTAGTTTATACACAAATGATTGGAAATATTATTGGCAGTCCAAAGCTTAACTCAAAACATTTTATTAACTCTCTTGATCATAAATTTCTAAATTCTGAAAATTTTAATCTATTTTTATCTCAATTTCATCCAATAATTTATCCACCATACTTAAGTAGGTTTTTACCCGATGGTCCTATTAAATGGTATGAATCATTATCTGATAATCTTTTGAACTTAGAAATTCAAAAGTATGGAGGTACTCACTTTGGATCAGCACTTGGCTTTTATAGTTATTTCCCATATAAGGTATCTGCTATTTTTATAATTTTATTCTCAGCTTTAAATATATTCTTACTATATTATATTGCTAATAATCTTGAAATTAATTTAAGTAATAATCAAAATCATTCTTTTAGAATTTATTTTTTTATTTTTTCTAAACTACCTTTTAATGAGACTTGGGGAGGAGGAATTTTCCCCTCTCAAATTATATGGATGATTATTACTTGTATTCTCATTAGAGAAATTGTAAAATTATCAAAGAAATTTAATTTTTAAAAACCAAATTATTAATTGTACTTTGAAAAATATATCCATCATAGGTTACGGGGAAAGATCAAAAAATACAGTAGTCCCTGCACTTATAAAAAGTAATAAATTTCTAATCAAACAAATAATAACGAAATCATCCCGAAAGTTAATTAAAATAAATGATTTTTATGGAGAGAAGATATTAAAAACTCAAAGTATTGAACAAATTAAATTATTAGATATTAATTATTTATATATAGCAGTACCAGCGCCTGAAATCAAAAAGGTAATTTTAAATTTAAAAAATAGATTTGATATCAAAAACATAATTCTTTTAATTGATACACCTCCTATATATATTAAAGACATATTCTTTATAAGAAATTTTAATAAATTCAAAGAAGTTATTGTTCTAGAAGATTGGCCCTTTTATAGAAATCATCAAATCTACATCCAAATAATTAATAATAAGCAAATAGGTAATTTAAACAAAATACTATTTTTTCATAATGGATATAAATATCATACTCTTTCTCTTCTGCGGAAATTATTTAAAATTAAAAATTTCAATTTTATAATTTCTAAGAAATTAAATTCAGGATTTTCAACAATTAATATTTACTCTAAGTTGAGACTAATCTCATCAATCCTAAATCCAAGAGACTACAATATAGGTAGAACTTTGTTAATAGGTTCCAGTGGTTCTATCGCAGATTATAAAATAAAAACAAACTCAAAATTTGATAATTATTTTGTAAAATATAAACACGATTCAAACTACAAAGGTATTGAGATTCTTAAAAATGGATTTATTCTAGAAGAATATCTCTTAAATAATCCATATAGTTTTAATTCTGAAGATAAACTTCTTGAGATACAAAACAAAATAAAAAAAGATGCTTTATTTGATTTAATTTGTGAAATAACTAATAAAAATTTTATCAACTCTTATAAGTTAGAAGATGCAATTTATGATTACTTATGTTTTTTCATTGTTGATAAATTTGGTTTATTTTTTGATTTTAGAATCCCATTTTTTAGAAACTCGATTTTGTCTATAATAATTAAAGTTCTCTTTCTTTAAAAATGCTTTATAACTTAGAGTCGATAAGAAAAAGAAATAAATTTAAATACGATGTGATTTTTATTGGGGCTGGTGCTTCTGGTTTAATATGCGCCAAGGAATTATCAGATAAAAAACCAAGTTTAAAAATTGCGATAATAGAATCAGGTGGCTTAAAAAAAAATAAAAAAATCAATAAACTCGACTCAAATATTTCTACAAATAAATCTATTAATTTTGATAACTCCACCGCTCGTTATTATGGTGGTAAAACAAATAGATGGGCGGGAAGAGTAATTGGTGTTGGTGAAAATGAATTAGATTTTTGGCCAATAAATAAGCAAGAAATCTTATTCTGGAGAGATAAAGCTTTCAAGCATCTCATAGATAATTACTCTATAAAAAATTTATATGAAGACGCATTAAAACTAAGTTCCGAAACAAGCTTGAACCCTCTTCTAAAAGAGGGCTTTGAAATTTGTCCAAGTCTCTTGATAAATCCAAAATCTTTTAAAATAAATTATGGCAAGTATTCAAATATTGATCTATTTATTAACTCCACAGTTGTTAAATTAAATACTAATAAAGTTATAGACAAAATTACAAGTTTAATTGTTTCCTCTTCAATCTCAGGTGAAAAATTTATATTTAAATCTAATCAATATATATGTTGTAATGGTGGAATTGAAATCGTAAGATTACTTTTTCTATCCTCAAAAAACAAAAAGCATGGAATAGCTAATAAAAGTGGCACTCTTGGAAGAAATTTTTCTGGACATCCAAGAGGTACCGAAGGTATTGTGAAACTAAATGAAAAAATTGATATTGATAATAATTTTCTTGTGAGTTCTGCAAATATAAAAAAGGGATTTAATATAGAATTTGGTTTAGAACTAAATTCAGAATATTGCAAAAAACATAGCATCCATAAAAGTCGTATATGTTTTAATCCTGTAATAACAGATTTGCATAGTAAGTTCTTTTATTTAAACAAAAAAAATTATTATGGGATTAGAAAAAAATTAAATAATTTCGGATTAAAAGAACATAGCTTAATAAAGGGATTATATTTATATCTAAAGTTTAAATTTAAAAAGGTTTTTAATTTACCAAGACAAACCAAATATTTAATAGTATCAAATTATTGTGCAAGTTCTCTCAATAAAAAAAGTAAGGTCTACCTAGGGAAAAACAAAGACTATTTAGGATATGAAAAAGCAATAGTTGATTGGCAAATTTCAAAAAAAGACAAAAAAAGTTTAGTACTTACTCACAAATACTTAGCAGATACCCTCAAAAAAAGAAATTTAGGTATACTTGAGTCTGATTTATTAAATAAAAGTTCCTGGAAAATATGGGGAGGTAGTTCACATTTTATGTCTACTACAGTTATGAGCAAATCACCTAGAAATGGGGTTGTGGATAGAGATTGCAAAACACACGATGTAAATAATCTTTATATTGTGGGGCCCTCTATATTTCCAACTCCATACTTTTCAAATCCTATTTTATTCATTATTTTGTTTAGCTTAAGATTAGCTAATCATATTTCAAAGATTTACAAATAAGATGAATATTCATATTCGCCAAATATGAAATCATCGCCAAATTCCGGTAAGATTTTAGGTTTATAAAGCCAATACCTTTTTACGTTTATGTATTTTTGAAAAATTGAATCTCCCTCATAATACCAATAAGGAATTATTGGAAAAACAATCAAATCTATATTCACATCTAAGTTATTTATTATCTCTCTACCTTTCATATATTCTTTACCTGCACTATCGACTATTGGATCGTAAAAAAATAAGTTATATTTATCCTTTTGAAGCATTTTTGCAAGGTAAAGAGAATGTGAATCTCTTGTGTCACCAACTGGTGGTTCAGACTTGAATCCTAAACCCATTATTAAAATATCTTTTAATTTGAATCTCTTTGAAATTCCTATAATATCTGCAAGAGCAACATCTAAAACTTTATTATTTATTTCTCTTGCATTCAGCAAAAGTTTGCAATCTTTCTTTGATTCAAAAGAATCACTTAGAATATGAACATCCTTGCTCAAACATGGGCCTGATACAGGACCAGGTTTTAAGATGGGTAATCTCTTATATTTATTAGATGCTAGATCATTAACTTTAGATAAATCTATAGATAATTTTTTACAAAGAATCGCAATTTGATTTGAGAAAGCAAAATTATAATCGCGATATGTATTACATATTAATTTGGCTAATTCTGCTTCTTCATAATTTTCAGTAAATATTAAATCTACATCTAATTCTTTAAATATTTCTTGAGCAATTTTTCGAGATTCTACATTTTTACAAGCTATAATTTGAGGCAAATTAAATAATTCTCCAATAGCATTACCTTCTATTGTCCGCTCTGGTGCATAAATAATATTTAGTTTATTACCAAATTTCTCTTTTAAAGTATTCGAAAAGCCAATTGAGATGGTACTCCTTAAGAAAACAAATTTTACATTATTTTTTACACATTTTATCAGAATATCAAAAATCCTTTTTTTATAAATTTCACTTGACCCCGCAATTATATTTGATCCAACAGTAACAAAGACTATTTCCGAATATTTTTCAAAATCCTTTGGACTATAAAAAAATAAATTTTTATTCTTGATGCCATTTTTAATGTATTCATCTATAAAAGGTTCTTTAATATCAGTCAACCCTCTTCTTAAGTTTTCTATTAGTTGATTATTTATATCGAAACAGCTTATTTTATGTCTCACTTTAGAAAGTGCCAACGCTAAAGTAAGACCTACATAACCAGTGCCAATAATGCTTATGTTCATTTTATATATTCAATTTCTTTTGAATACCAATTTATCAATTCTTTTAAACCATCCTCAAGAGTAACTTGCTCCCATGAATCTCCTATTAGTGATATAAGTTTTTTAAGTTCAGGGCATCTTCTCATAACACTTCCATGTGGCGCAGGTTTATCTATTAATTTCCCAACATTATTTGAAAGATACATTATTTTTTCAGCACAATCTCTAATTTTGATTTCTCTTGATGAACCTATATTGTATATTTCATTTGTTTGCATAGAATTCATTAGTAATAATAATGCTCTACAACAATCCATAATATGACAAAAGGATCTAGTTTGGCTCCCACCAAGCAATTCAAAATTATTGTTTTTGATTTTATTAAGAAAATCGGTAAAAAAATGATTTAGCCCCATCCTTTTTCCATAAATATTATGGACTCTTGCAACAATGAAATCTAATTTATATTGAAAGCCTGCTGAAAAAAGCAAATATTCTCCATAAGTCTTAGCACAAGCATATGACCATCTAGGATTTTGTGGCGGTCCTAATGATAACAAAGATCTCTCATCGGTAGGAATGCTCACATAACCTCTATTAACACCCTCTGCATAACTTTCGGATGAGCCTGTATAAACTATTCTAGTTTTGACATCATTATCAATAATAAATTTAACTAAATTTATCGTTGGCAAAGAAGAATTCAAAATAACTGAATATGGCTTTTTATAAAAATTTTGTGTACCATTGTAAGCTGCTAAATGAAAAATTTTTTTTGATGAAAAAATATATTCCCCACATTTGCTTTCTAAATCTCCATAAGATTTCATATCACATTTTATATACTTAACCTCAAACTTATCAAAATCATTAATCGCAGATTTTTCGCCTCCTCGAATATCATTATCAATCCCAATAACTTTGTATCCGCTTTTAGAGAGAAAAATTGATAAATGATAGCCTATAAAACCAGCTGCGCCAGTAACTATACAAATATTATCTTTCATTTTATTTAATATAATTTTTTAAATTATTTAGTAAATAATACTCTAATACAAATTACTATTATCATAGTAATTATAATTTAAGTATGTAATAAAAAACCTAATAAATATGCAAATAATAATTTTAAATCTATCAACTGATGAAAAAAATACAGTTTTAGGTTTTACAACAAAATGGATAGAGAAACTTTCTAAAAATTTTTCAAAAATTTTTGTTTTAACAATGCAAGAAGGGGAATATCACTTCAATAATAAAGTTACAGTTTTTGAAATTAAAAAAGGTAAATTTAGAATATTTACATTCTATTGGTTATTAATAAAAATTTTATTACAAAATAAAATTACTGGATGTTTTGCACATATGACACCTTTACAACACAATTTGGCATTTCCCCTTTTTTTTATTTTCAAAGTAAAAACACTTTTATGGTATGAACATGGAAAAATAACAAATACTCTCAAAATTGCAAATTTACTTTGCAATAGATCAGTTTCTGCAAGCGTTAGAAATTTTAAATCCAACAAAAAGCATTTTGTTACTGGACATGGAATTGATACCGAACTATTTTATCCAATCAGTAAATTTGAAAATAAAAAATTATTTAAAATAAAATATGTAGGAAGAATTTCAAAAATAAAAAGAATTGATATTTTACTTAAATTAATGAAAGAGCTTGCTTCAATAAAGGAAATTAATTTTTCTCTAAAAATAATTGGAGATGTAATTGACCAAAATTCAAATAATTATTACTTATCACTCAAGGATTACATCAATTCTCAAAATCTAAAAAATAAAATAACTTTTCAAAAAGGCTTACATAGAAATGAATTAAATGAAGAATATAATCAAGCAGATCTTGTAATTAGTACTAGCGAGACTAATAGCCTAGATAAAGTTTTACTAGAAGCAATGGCTTGTGAAACATTAATTCTTACTTCAAATCCCTCTTTTTCAAATGTATTACAGAATAAAAAAGTTACTAATTGCTATTGTAAAAGCAACAAAATATCAGATTTAAAAAATGCTATTTTAAATTTTGCAATGATGAAATATGAGATGAGAAAAAATATAACAAAAGAACTAAGGAAAATTGTTCTAGCTAATCATTCTCTTGAAAAGACTATAAAAAAAATTAGTTCTCACCTATATGAAATAACCTCTAATTAAATCCTAGGATTCAAAATAATATAAATATGATTTGCATTTTTTTTAAAATAAATAAATAAAAGGATATATATCTTCTTAAATGATAAAGTAAAGCAAATATATTAATTTATGAAACCAATATTAGTTACAGGAGCGGCAGGATTTATAGGTTTTCACTTATGCAAAAAGCTTTTAAAAGAAGGTTTTGATGTTATTGGAATAGATAATATAAACAACTATTATGATTTAAATCTTAAATATTCAAGGATTAATTTATTAGAAGAATTATCAAATAAACGGGGTTCTATTTTTAAATTAATAAAAACAAGCTTAGAAGATACTGAAAAAATAAATAAAATTTTTGATGAATATTCTCCATTAATTGTCTACAATTTAGCTGCACAAGCAGGAGTAAGATATTCATTAACAAATCCCGCTTCATATATACAATCTAATGTTGTTGGTTTTAATAATATTCTTGAATGTTGCAAAAAACTAAAAGTAGAGAATTTAATCTATGCAAGTAGCAGCTCAGTATATGGAGGTAATAAGAAAATGCCTTTTGATGAAATACAAAATGTAGACCATCCGGTAAGCTTATATGCTGTTACAAAAAAATCTAACGAATTAATGGCTCATTCATATAGCCATTTATATCAATTACCAGCAACTGGCTTGAGATTTTTTACAGTTTATGGACCTTGGGGCAGACCAGACATGGCATTATTCCTTTTTACTAAACAAATAATTAATAATGAGCCTATAAATGTATTTAATAATGGAGATATGATTAGGGATTTTACATATATTGACGATATTGTTGAGAGTCTTTTTAGGTTAAAAGATAAGCCCGCACAGCCCAACAATAAGTTTGATCATCTTGAACCAGACCCAAGTTCTAGCTGGGCTCCACACAGGATATTTAATATCGGCAATTCAAATCCAATAAAATTAATGGATTATATTTATGAAATTGAAAAAGCTACTGGAAAGCAGGCTATAAAGAATTTTTTGCCCATGCAGCCTGGTGATGTAAAGGCTACTTCTTCAAATACTTCTAAATTAGAAAAATGGATTAACTTTAAACCTAATACATCTATAAAAGATGGTATAAATAAATTTGTAGAGTGGTATAAAGATTTCTATAAAATAAATATTTAAATTAGTTATTTTGAGTAAAAAATTTATAAATATTTAAATGTCTTTTAAAATTATTTTCCACTGAAAAATTTCTTATATGATTTTTGGAAAAGTAACTCTTCTTTAAAGTAGTAACCTCGTATACCTTTTCTGCGAATTCATAATGATTTTCAAATTCAACTATTTCACCGCATGGTCCCACTATTTCTTTTATCGAAGAAACATCCATCGCTACAATTGGTAATTTTACATATATTGCTTCTAAAAGAACAAGACCAAAACCCTCATAAGCTGATGTTAATGAAAATACATTCCAATGCCTCATATGATCTAAAACGTATTCTGAATATGATATCCAAACTATATATTTAGAAATATCTAATTTTCTAGAAATTTCCAATAAATTATTCCTTTCTTTACCTGTGCCAATAATAACTAGTCTGAATTTATTATTTTTGGAGATTAAATTTTTAAACGCTTTTAGCAAAAGATCTAATCTCTTTTGTGGCTCTAACCTTGCAACAGTTCCAATATATTGTTTCTTAGGATCATAAAATTCAAACTCTTTTTTTGATAATTTATTACTTTTATATATAGATGAATCAAAACTATAGTTTATTATCTCAATATGTGAGCTTCTTAATTTATATTTACTAATTAAGTAATCTTTGACGGATGAAGTAATCGCAATAATAATTCTAGCTTTGCTTAAAATATGCCTTGATAATATATTATCAATAATCATCCATGGGATAAATGGTTCATCATTATGCGAAGTGTAAATTATATTTTTTCTATTATTAAATAATAAACATAAATAAGTAATAAGAAGACTTGGAGGCATATGACAATGAATGACTGAATCAACATTATTTAATAATTTAAAAATGTTGAAAATTCCAATAAAATTAAAATAGTAGTATCTATTAAAATATGGACCATAAACTTTTATACCCTTCTCTAATAAAAGTTTTCTCCAATATCCATTGCCTTTTAAAAAAACGACAGAAACATTAATTCCATTTTTTTTTTGTGTTAATAAATTTTGAATTAATTGATTTTCAGCACCACCTCTGTTAATCGTTGTAATAATATGAGTAATATTCATCTTCATGAAAAAAGAAATAAAATTAAGTATACCTAAATTTAAAGAAAGACCTTCATGTCCAGTATGTTTTTCTAAGAATTACGATATCAGATTTAATAAGAAAATCAAAAAAAAATATTTAGATCTTTTGCAAAAAATATACAAATACAAAAATAGTAATAAAAATGTAGCTTTATTTAAAGAAAGTAACATTATTATTTGTTACTGCAAAAATTGCTCTCTTAAATTCCATAAATTAGTCCCTAACAGCAATACATTAAAGTTCATATATACCTCATTAATTGACAGTGAAACAAGCAAAAGAAAAAATTTACGCAATGAACCATTAAAGTTTAAAAAGTCATTTTTGTTATTAAAAAGACTAAGAAGTACTTTAAAAGGGAATTTTGATAAAAAATTAAATCATCTTGATTTTGGATGTGGATGGGGAACCATGCTTAAAGCTTCAAAGTATTTAAACTTTAACTGCATAGGGATAGAGCAAAGCAAAGATCAGGTGGAGAATATGAAATTATTTGATATTAGAGTATATTCATCTATTAAAATTCTAAACGAAAAAGAAGGCTGCCCTAAAATTGACATTATTACTCTTAATCAAGTACTAGAACATGTAACAAATCCAAATATTATTCTTAAGGATTTAAGGCAGCTAATTAATGAGCATGGAATTCTATATATTTCTGTACCACCATATATAAATAATAGTCAAATTACTGCAGATGAAATTTTTGTTAAAGGGCCTTTACAACCATTTGAACATTTAAATTGCTTCTCTAGAAATTCTATGGAAAATTTAGCTAAAAATTCAGGATGGATTTTATTAGGTCCAAGAATTTGCAATAAAAACATAATTTCAATATTTAGAAAATATAATTTTATAAAAATTATTTTGCTGATAATACACTCATTAATTAAAAAAGGTACTTATTACATGCTTCCTCTACGATGAAAAAAATTTTAATTGTTACTGGAATATACCCACCAGATATTGGCGGGCCTGCAACATTTGTAAAAGACTTTTTTTATTTTTTAAAAAATAAAAATGACTTAGTAAAGGTTATAACTTTACAAAATAAGCAAAATATAAAAAATAACGAACAAAACATTATCAAAATCAACAGAGATTTAAACAAATTCATCAGGACTATTATTTTAATAAAAACTATACGTAAATATGCAAAAAATGTTGAGACTGTTTTATGCTGCGGATTGATGTTTGAAACATATATTGCTCTGTTAGGTTTAAAAAATAAGAAAATCTATAGATTCGTAGGTGATTCGATTTGGGAAAAATATTTATCTTCTAAAAAAAGTAATATTTCTGACGATAAAAATTTAAATTTATTTTTGAAATTCATAACATTTTTTAGAAACTATATTCTTAATAAATTTGATTTAATTATTACTCCATCTAATTACCTAAAAAACTACATAAAAAAATATATCAAAAGTAGAAATATAAAGATAATAAATAACTTTGCAAATTTCGAAAAAAATAAAAATAATAAATTCCAAAAAGAAATTAGTTTAAAAAAAAGAGTTAATTTTATTGCTCTTTCTAGATTAGTTAAATGGAAAAACATTGATATATTAATAGAGTCTTTCAAATATCTTAATGAATTTAATCTTCATATTTATGGCAGTGGGCCAGAAGAAAAATTATTAAAGAAAAAGATAAAAAAATTATCCTTAGATAATGTTTTTCTTTATGGGAGCATAAAAAGGTCAGAAGTATATCAACTACTTTTAAAAAGTGATTGTTTTATTCAAATATCATCTTATGAAGGAATGTCTTTTTCAGTACTAGAAGCTCTTGCTTTAAATAAGCCAATGTTACTATCGAATATTGAACCAAATTTTGAAACTGCAAAGAGTGCTGCAATATACGTTAATCAAAAATCGATATCAAATGTAATAGCAACTTTAAAGCTTTTTAAATCTCCAAAAATTAGAAAAATAATTTCAGATAATGCTAAAAATACCGTTTGTAAATTATACAATAAAGAAAAAATATTAGAAAAATATTATAATGAGTTATAAAAAATTGTTTTAGAATGTGCGGAATATCAGGCCTAATTATTAATAATTCATCAAAAGGTTATTTATATAAAAATTTAATTCATATGCAAAAACAAATAAATCATAGAGGACCTGATTACTCAGGAGCTTGGGTAGATAGCAAATTAGGAATTGGATTAGCCCATAATCGTTTATCCATATTAGATCTCTCTCCCACAGGTAATCAACCGATGAAAAGTAAAAGTGGGAGATACATAATTTCTTTTAATGGAGAAATTTATAATTATTTAGAAATAAAGAAAAAACTAAATAAACAATTTCCTTTTGAATTATCTTGGAATGGAACGAGCGATACTGAAGTATTAATAACAGCGATTGATCTAATAGGGTTAAATAAAACTCTTAGACTAATAAAGGGTATGTTTGCTTTTGCACTTTGGGATAATTATGAACAAAATCTCTATTTAGTTAGAGATAGATTTGGGGAGAAACCACTTTATTGGGGCTTTATTAAAAACATGAGCAATGAACGAATATTAGTTTTTGCTTCAGAATTAAATGCAATAAAGAAATTGCCTTTTTTCAATAATAAATTTAGTAATGAAGGAATAAATAAATACTTTAGTTATGGATATATTTCTGCACCAACAAGTATTTATAATGATATTTATCAGATAGTTCCTGGGAAGTTTATCAAAATAAATTATAGTGAATTTAAAGAAAATAATTACTATTCCCCAGAAGAAATAACATGGTATAGTTTTGTAAAAAAAAATCTATCTAAAAAAGAATTTAATTATAAAGAAGTATCTAATAATGTAGAAGATTTAATAACAAACTCGCTCTCTTTGCAAAATAATGCAGACGTCCCTATTTGTAGTTTTCTTTCTGGAGGGATTGATTCTTCCCTAGTTGCTGCTTTATTACAAAAAATAAGTCCTTATAAAATAAATACATTTACCATAGCATTTCCAGAGGATGACCCCTCAAATAAGCTATTTAATGAGGGACCTTATGCATCAGAAATCGCAAAATATCTTGGAACAAATCATACTGAAATTGAAATTTCCTCTAAAGATGCTTTAGATCTAGTCCCCAAAATATCTGAAATTTATACCGAGCCTTTTTCAGACTCTTCTCAAATTCCAACATATCTAATTTGTAAAGCAGCAAAAGATTCTGGTTATAAAGTAGCTCTTACTGGAGATGGCGCAGATGAATTATTTGGTGGTTATAACAGACACTTATTTCTTCCAAAGATCTTTAGTCTTTTAAAAAATAAACCCATAAAACTAAAAAAAATTATTTCCCTTTTTATTAAAAATATTCCTTTAAAAAACAAAGGACTATTAAAGGATAAAAGGCAAAAATTAATAAACGCTATTGATAACTCAAATTCATTAGAAGATATATACGATAGTGTTTTAAAATTATGGATAAATGCTGAAAATAATATTTTAACTAAAGAATATATAAATATAAATAGATTCAAAATGCCATTAGCAGAGACTACTACTGAGAGTATTATGTTGCAAGATATTATTTTTTACTTATCCTCTGATATTTTAGTAAAAACTGACAGAGCCTCTATGGCTAATTCTCTAGAGACTCGAGCACCATTTTTAGATTATGAGATTGCTCAATTTGCTTTAAATATGCCCTTAAAGTTTAAAACATCTAATAATTATTTCTCTAGTACAGGTAAGATTATTTTGAAAAACATTTTAGAAAAATATATACCTAAAGAATTATTTTTAAGGCCCAAATCAGGATTTGCAGTACCTATTGGTTCATGGATAAAAGATCCTTTAAAAGATTGGGCTAATGATATCCTTAACGACGCTAAGACAAAAAGTCAAAGTTTTATTGAACCTCAAAAAATTAATCAAATTTGGAATAGTCACCTAAAAAATGAATATGATTATACGCCTCAAATTTGGTCAATATTAATGTGGCAATCTTGGTTAAATAAATCAGACTTATAAGATTATTTTTATTAAATGAAATGAAGAAAAAGGTACTTTTTATTTTAAATACAGATAAATTTCTCTTATCACACAGGATAGAAATAGCGAACGCACTTATCAAGCATAATTATGAAGTTAATTTAGGCTCTTCTAAAAGTGAAGCATCAAAAATTATTTCTGATTTAGGAATCAAAACTCATAAGATTGAAATTGATAGAACTAATTTAGGGATATTAAACCTTTTGCAAACCACATTATCAATATATAATCTCATAAAAAAAATAAACCCTGATATCGTACATTTTATTTCAATAAAGCCAGTTATTTTAGGGTGTATAGCAACAAAATTTATTAAAAAAGATTTTAAAATTATTACATCAATTTCTGGCCTAGGTTATATATTTATTCAAGATAGCTTGCTTGGAAAAATTAAAAAATTTATAACATGTTGCTTATATCAATTTGCACTTTCTAATAAAAAAATCAAAGTAATTTTTCAAAATAGTTCAGATAAAGATTTCATAAGTAGGATTTGTAATTTATCAAAAAAACAAACCTTTTTAATAAAAGGCTCTGGGGTTGATTTACAAAAATTTAAACCTTTAACTAAAAATATAAATAAAAAAATAGTTCTTCTGCCTTCTAGAGTAGTAAAAAGCAAAGGTATTTATGAATTTGTAAAAGCAGCAGAGATTCTTCAAGGAAAAGCTAAGTTTATGATTTGTGGAGATCTAGATCATGCAGCTAAAGATTACATAAGCCTAAATAATTTAAATTACTGGATCAGGAATTCAATTGTTGAATATATTGGATTTAGGAAAGATATGAATAACATAATAAATATGGCTACTATTATAGTTCTTCCATCTTACAGAGAGGGTCTACCAAAAGTAATATGCGAGGCAGCCGCATGTGGTAAGCCAGTAGTGACAACTAATGTACCTGGTTGTAAAGACGCTATCTTACCTAACAAAACAGGCTTATTAGTTCCTCATAAAAATGTAGATGAATTAGCAAAAGCAATAAATAAATTATTAGAAAATAAGTCTAAATTAATAAATATGGGTCTAGCAAGCAGAAAATTTGCAATTGAAAACTTTGATGTAAATAAAGTAGTAGATATGCATCTTAAACTTTACAAGAATTAAGAAACATAAATTTATTTAATATTGATATAGCTATATTGTTCATTCTAAGATTTAGAATAAAGAAAAAATCAAACATAAATAATTTAAGATGTGCGGAATAATAGCTTGTATAACAAAGGAAGGAGAGAATCTTAACTATAAGAAGATTCAAAATAAACTCTTCCATAGAGGACCAGATAATCAAGGAGCATATGTTGATAAATATAAAGATAAATGTATTAAACTAATGCATAATCGATTAAGCATAAGAGATCTAAGTTCATTGGGTAACCAACCTTATGAATATAATGAATACATTTTAATTTTTAATGGTGAAATCTATAACTATAGAGATTTAGCCTTAAGACTTAATTATTTAAATATAAAAGTTGAAAGTAATTGTGATACTGAAATTCTTTGCAAGTACTTAGCACATTATGGTGTTCATTCCTTATCTGAAGTAAGAGGTATGTATGCTTTTTGTCTTTATAATAAAAAAACAAAAATCCTAATAGCTGCAAGAGATCAACTCGGCATTAAACCTCTTTTTTATAAATATGAAAATAATAAGATAATATTTGCATCTGAATCATCTATTTATGAGAAAGATCAAATTGATATAGAAAGTTTTGAATCTTATATGATTTACGGTTATTTTCCTAAAGATGAATCACTCTTGAAAAATGTACATAAATTAAGACCAGGAGAAATTCAGATAGTTGATACTCATACTTTTGAATACAAAAAATTATTTTTAGATTTAAACTTCAAAAAAGAATTTCATAGAGATATAAATTCTAAAGTTGGAAGTCTTATTGAATCTTCAATTAAAGAGCAATTGGTCTCAGATGTTCCTCTAGGGATTTTTTTAAGTGGAGGAATAGATTCAAGTTTAATTGCATATAATGCTAATAAAGAAATATCAAACTTCAATTGCTATGTGAGCAAATACTTTGGTGAAGACTCTGAAAAATTCAACCAAGACTATAAATATGCTAAATTATTAGCGCAAAATCTAGGCTTAAATCTAATAACAGTTGATATAAATCCTAGCCACAAAGATTTTGGAGATTATTTCTTAAAATGGGCTTCTGGATTAGATGAGCCACAAGCAAACCTTACAGGTTTTACTTCCTATTTACTTTTTAAACAAGCTAAAGATGACCATGTTAAAGTAATTCTCACTGGAGATGGTTCAGATGAAATATTTGGTGGATATATTAGGTATAGAAATTCTTTATTATTAGAAAAATATAAAATCTTAAGACATTTTCCTAAATATGCGGACTTTTACTCTTCTAATAAAAACATAAAGTATGCTAGAGCCACTGGTTTATTTAAGCCTAACCTTTTGAATAAGATATGTACTCCTGAACTAAAATTTAGAAACTATTTTGATAATAGTTTTTTTAAAAATGACTACGAAATAGCAAATCTAATAAATCATTACGATTTAAAATTGTGGATAAGTGAAGAATCAAATATGAGAGTTGATAGGGCAAGTATGCTAAATAGTGTTGAAGCAAGAGTACCTTTCCAAGATGTAAGAATAGTTGAAAACTTTTTTAAATATCCTCTAGATAAAAAATTTGGAAATATCAATAATAAATTTGAAGACTCTTACTCTAAAAAACAACTTAGACAATATGCTTCAAATATATTACCTGATGAAATTCTTAAAAGAAGAAAAATGGGTTGGGATGCACCTGATTCCAAATGGTTTAGATCTGGGCTTAAAGAATTATCTCAAAACTATTTATTAGATTATAATTCTGGATTTTTCAACAAAAAATTATTATCTAAACTTTATAATTCTCATATGAATAAAAAGTCTTACCAAAGAAATTTATTAAGGCGAATAATAATGTTCAATATTTGGCATGAAAAAGTATATAGAAATGATTTATAAATGATAAACAAGAAAGATACAAAATTACTTTTTATTAGTTTAGATACAGATCTATATTTAAGTTCTTATAATTTTGATGTACCAGGAGATCCTTATTTAAGACATTGCAAATATCAAGAACTACTTAGACAAAAAACCACGGTAAATAGTGAAATTATAATTATCGTATTTTCTGATAAAAAAACTGAAAAAAAATTAGTCAATAAAAAAAGAAATAAAACAATTAAAATAATAAGCACAAATTCAATTAATAGATTTTTATTTACTCTTGATATCTCAAGAGAAATATTTAATTTATTAAGGCAAGGATGGGTTCCTGATATAATTACTTCTCAAAATTCATGGGGCGAAGCGTTACCTCTTTTATTATTCGCAAAGATAATAAATTGTAGATTTATTCCACAATTACATACTGATATCTCTTCAAAGTATTGGATTCAAGAAAGGCCATTTCTTAATAGATTTAGGAGGATTTGTTCTCTTATAGTATTTAATAATTCATCAAAGGTAAGAGTAGTGTCAGAAAAAGTTGCCTTAAATATTTCCAAAAAATTTAAAATTAATCAAAAAAGATTTATAGTTGCCCCTGTTGGAATTTCTTTAGGAAAGAATGAATATAATATAGAAAAAATTATTGAAGATAGATTAACCAAAAAAGAATTTAATATTTTATACATCGGGAGATTTTCAAAAGAAAAAGATTTAAATCTTTGGATAGATTCAGCTTTAAAAATAGCTAATAAAATTAAAAATATTAAATTCACATTAATTGGATATGGTAAAGAGAAGCAAAAGATAATTAAATTGATTAATGAATCAAATTATAAGAAAAAGTTCCATATTTTTGAAAAGGTAAATTATAACGATTTACCTGAATATTTAATTAATAGCCATTTATTGTTATTAACCTCTTTTTATGAAGGCTTTGGAAGAGTTGTACTTGAAGCAATGACTTTTGGATTACCCTGTGTTAGTACAAAATCTGGAGGAACAGAGGATCTTATCAAAAATTATTTAAATGGTTTTATTGTAGATAATAGAGATCCAGTTGAGATATCAAAAATTTGTATAGAACTATTGAAGAAAAAGAAAAGTTACAAGAAGATGTCAAATAATTCTTATTCTCTTGCAAATGAAAAATATAATTTTGAAAAATTATCTAATAATTTAATTGATCTAATCTTAGAAAAATAATAAAAAGGGAAATGAAGTTTAAGAAAATATCATTTATTGCAAATGCACCCCTAAGTAGCAACAAGATTTCTATTTATCAAACTCTTTGCCAGGCCCAATCGATTGGCAAATTAATATCTCTTAATTTAATAATACCTAAAAGATCGGATTACAATCAAAAAGAAGATGAAGTAAAAAAAATTAAGAAAATTCTTAATCTTAAAGAAGAAATATCTTTTAAAATCAACAACTTAAAATATATCGACCTTTTTTATATCAAAATTCCAAAAAAAATAAAATTTTCTATAAGTTCTCTATTTTTTTCTTCAAAAGCACTAAACCAAGCTTTTAAAAATAATTCTGATTTAATTTATACCAGAGATATTATTACACTATTGTTAATTTATTTAATTAAGAAGTTTACCTATATTAAGCAAAAAGTAATTTTTGAATCCCATCAATACTCCAAAATAAGGTCAACATTAGTAAATTGCGCAGACATTTTATTGGTTATAAATAAATATCAGTTAGAAAAGTACAAACATAAAAATGCATTCGTGCTTCATGATGCAGTATGGGAAAAAGAGATATCTTACAGTCCCAAACAAATTGTAAATAAATCGATATTCTATTGCGGCAGTTGTGGTCCTGATAAAGGTATTAATAGATTAATTACTCTTGCGAAACTTCTACCTAATTATCAATTTATGGTTGCCACTTTAGAAAATTATAAAAATAATAATGTTAAGAAAGAATGGAGGATGAATAATATAAATTGGTTAGGTAAATTAAATAGAGAAGAATTATTTAGAAAAATAAATTCAGCAGAATTTTGCATTTTACCAAATGATGTAGAGAGCAATAGTAATAAATACTCATCCCCAATGAAACTTTTTGAATATATGTCTAAAGGAAAAGCGTTGATACTATCATGTATACCTACAGTTATTGAGCTTCTAAAAAAAGATGAATATATCGAACTACCAGCAATAATATCTGGTAGTAACTTTAAAAATTTAATTCAGCAAAGTAACAGTACTATATTAGGAAAAAAATCCTTAAATTCTATAAAAAACTTTACTTGGGAAAATCGCGCAAAGACGTTTATAAAGCTTATTGAGAGACTCTAAGATTAATTCTTTTTTAAAACAAGAGTAGAGCTATAGATATATTTATTATGTATCTTATTATTTTCTTTGGCCTTAATAATATCAGATACCTCCTTTTCAAAATTTTGTATTTTATCTATTAACTTAGCCCTTACTTTAGGTTCACATAAATTAAGTAATTTTAATCTATGTTTATCTATAAAAAGATGATAATCAATATAGTGATCCATGCTCATTCCTAAATCCTCTGCAATTTTAATAATCTTATCTACATCTACAAAATCTTGATAATACCTCTTAAAAGGAGTTCTATGAGCAAGAAACTTTCCAAATATATTTCTTTTCCATTCTTTTGGATTAAAAAAATGTCCATTATCAAAGTTTATTAATGAATAACCTTCCGATTCTGTAAATCTATAACTTTCTTCTAAAAACTTCTTTCGGTCATATACATGTTCTAAAACGGACATACATAAAACTACATCAAATTTTCCTAATACTTCTTCTAAATTATTATATATTTTTATTAAATCAAGATCCATTGAGGATGAAGGAGTAGCATTATTCGCAAAAGGTTCATAACCAGTTATATCTAAGGAAAAATCAAAACTTTCTTTATTTTTAAAATACCAATTCCATTGGCCACCATCTCCACAACCTAGATCCAATATCCTTAAATATTTTTTCTCTTTTGCAAAACCGATAACAAATCCAAATATATCTTGGAAAGCACTATTACTTCCCCATTGGATATTCTCAAATTCAGAATTTGTCCAGTTTATTATTTTGGAGGTAAAATTTGACATAAGATTTTACTAATTATTTTTTTGGAGAACAAATAATTACTATTAATCTACAAAAATATTTCAAAAAAAGATTAGTTATTTTTAATCCTGATTTCTTAGGCAATGGCGAAATTCCATAAATCTCTTTAATATCAAAAAATTTTGAAATAAGAGAAATACTTTTAAATGGATTCAAAGGTATATGAGGGCCAAAATTAGGGACTTGACTTCTATTAATAATCAAATAAAAAAACAAGCCATACCAAGAGAAGAGATTTCTAATAGAAAAAATAATATATTTAGTTCCATGGCTGGTTTTACTTATTTGACTAAGTAAGATTTCTTGATTTGGAACTTCCTCCAAAGATTGAAGGCAATAAATAATATCAAACTTAGAATACTTTGAGAAGTTTCCAGATTTATTTATTGGCAAAAATTCTAATTTCTGAAAGCCTTGACTTTTTATTCTTGAATTAATGTATTTAAAGTTATTTTCTGAATATTCAGCCACTGTTATTGAATTCTTAATATTTGCCGCTAAAAAGTTAGTATAAGTACCTCCAAAAGGTAAAATTTCAAGAATCTTTAATTGTGATTTTCTATTTAAAAATACCTTTGAGATGAATTGACTTCCATATAATTCTGTTTTAATTTCAGATTTAAACCTTTTTGAGATATATGTCTTAGGAAATGGAGATTTTGCAAATACGCTAAAAGATCTTAAGTTACTAATCTGTTCTATATTCCATAATTTAGGATTATGAATAGAATAAATATTTTTACTATTCATAGCCTTCCAAAAAATAATCTCTTTAAACTTTTTTAAAGGATAAATAGAACTTAAAGGTCTTTCAAATTTATTTCTAGATAATATATCCTCAATATTTCTTTTAGAAGGTTTTAATTCATAGTGAGATTTATCCCCAGGTAAACCTATAGTTAGAGCTCCTAATATACCGAATTTAGGATCAATATTTAAAATTTCTCTAATTTTTTCAGTTTTACCAACCCCAGCATTCCAACAACTGACTAGTCCCTTTAAGTCAGCATAAAATACTATCATTTGTGTCGCTGCTGCTGCACTTTGAATCACTGAAAATTTATTATGATTCCATCCTAAGTGAGTAGATATTATTATTATCCAAGATGCTTCCTCAAAGTGAGCTTGACCAGAAATTTTAGCTAAATTAATTTTTATTGATTCATCATCAACTGCAGTAAAATGCCACATTTGATGGTTGCAAGAAGATGGCGCATAATTAGTTGCTTCTTCTATAATCTCTTTAATTACTGCATATTCAATTTTTTTACTATCATATGATCTTGATGATTTCCTATAACTTTTCATCGATATATAATCAACTTTCTATCTAATATTTTAATTGCAAAGGTCTTTTTAAAAATCATCAATATAGAAACTGAAATTAAACTTTCTAGATTCATTTTTCTTTACCTTGAAATATTTTTTCTTAAAATTAAATTTTTTCTCTTTCAAATATGGCATATAAACGTTAAAGATTCCAGGTTTATAAATGTAGTCCTCTATATTTACTTTACCTTTCTGAAAGGTTATTTTCCTTTTCCCAATAGCAGCAATTTGTCTCCCTTTAATATCTGCAACTTGTAATTCATGCATTATCAAATCATTTTTAATATTTAATTCGCTTATAAATAATGGGAATTCAGATCTTAATTTATTATATGTTTTTAAATAACTTAAAAATGAAATCAAACAATTATATGCCGCAGAAAATCTCTTTTGTATTATTAAATGTTTTGTATGGTAAATAAACCATTTAATACTTGATAATAAATCAATTAAATTATTTTTGATAAAATAATTTAAATCTCCCTTAGTTTCATAACTAAATAAGTTTCTCTCATTTAAGTTATTTATATTTTTAAATTGCTTTGGAACTAAGCCTATCGTCCTTTGACCTGCAGACAAAGATAATCTTGACTTTGTAATGATAAATTTAACCCAGCTTTTAGAATTGCCAATATTCACAAAACTTCTATTACTATCAATATCAAAGAACTTATCTATACCTCTTAATTTTTTAATATTTAAATTAACTGCATTAGTAATAAACTCACGATTAGTTCTAGTTAACCAAGCTATATGTGAATTACGCACAATATTGCATTGCCAAGAAGTATTAAATAATTCATCACTAGCGTGTATAGCACCATTTTTTTGTTGACAAAGAAATAGGTTATTTAAACTAACTGAAGCTAAATCTATCCAAAAAGAATCTTTTGTTAGCTCAAATAAATAATTAAATACAAAAATATCATAAGGATTGGAAGCACTTTCAAATAAATTGTGGTGGTAATATCTTTTCGTATCAAGTACCAACTCTTTCTGGCCGTTTGGCCTCATCATTCTTAATAAGAAACCAGCTCCATTTTTAATGATTTGGTCAAATTCATTATTTTTGTAATTAATCAAATTTGATATATAAATAGAAAATGCAAGCTGCCTTGAGTGATAGTAGGTAGTATTGCCATCCAATGAATCCAATGGTTCTTCTTTTGTAGGAGATAAATAATGAGCTCCTCCATCAGGATTGTTAATAGCAACCCAAAATTTCAAAAGATTCTCCAAATTATATTTAATGATCTTGGAGTATTTATTTTCTTTATTCATTGAATACCACCGTGCAAGTCCTGTGCCATTCCAAAGTATTTGATTATGTACAAATGGTTTTCTTTTATGATTAAGTGAATTATCGATATAAGTCTTTATTTTTTGAAGATTATAAGTTAAAGCAACCTTATCTACTAAATGTTTATAATTTCTCTCATATTCAGGAGATATTTTAAAGAGATCGAATGATGCATCAACAAAAATACCGCAATCTATTGCATTAGTAGTATGATTTCTTGGTACTTCATTACCAGGATATACATACCAACTATTAGCAGCATTACATTTAATATTGGAAAATATTTGATTTGATAAATCACCAAGTTTTTTGTTCAAGTATTTGTTATTTCCATATTTGTTCTCTTTAATCCATCTTATGATACTAAAACAATATGCCATTCTTCCATTATGGTAAATATTATCTTCATTACAATGAAAATTTTCCAGAAGAAATTCAAGCCCATTCTCAATAAAAGTTTGAAATAATATGTATCTATCTTCATTCATTATTTTTTATAACATCTTACTATCTTAGAGATTCTTCAAAATAATTATTTTTATTTTTATGGAGCCAAGCGGACTCGAACCGCTGACCCCCTGCATGCCATGCAGGTGCTCTACCAGCTGAGCTATGGCCCCATAAACAAAATCAAAAACTAAATAGTTTTTAAAATTCGTAGATTTAATACTACTTTATAGTTTAAATTTAATCAATCTGTGCAACAAAAAGCATATTGTATTTAAATAGAATACTGTTAAAAATAAAATTATCAAAAAATTTTACTTTGGAATTTATTGGATAAAAAATAAATTAGTTTTTAAAAACAATATATTTGCTTCCTAAGAAATTATTTAAAGTACAAAAAATTATCCCTATAAGCCAGGCAAGCCTATGA
>MDTE01002837.1_pt1 | contig 32937 bp, 27 predicted proteins | sample 811231 | NCBI WGS metagenome assembly MDTE01 (sample SAMN05326651, study PRJNA326480) | marine metagenome | isolation source: seawater | place: Indian Ocean: Red Sea | collected 2010
GCCCCACCCACCATGACGACCCTGAATCCACGCCCGCTGAAGTGCCCGCTCTGTAAGACAGACTTCTCCGGCTGGGTCGTACTCGCCTCCCAGGACCGAGGCCCCATGACTAGTGACCTCCGACGGCTTCCGGAAGGGGACGATCCCATTCCTCGCCAGGTCAACGGCTGCCCCTCCTGTGGCTATACGGGGGAGGTCTCTGCCTTTGAGGAACACGCGCCTCAGGCCGACCACGCCGTTCCGGCCCGACTGGCTGGAGCCTACTTCTCCCAAGAGGAGCTGGAGGACGCACACGACCCGCTGATCGCCGATCGACCAAGTGCTCAGGACACAACCCTCGCCAGCGAGGTCCAGTTGCACCTGAGGCCCCGAGCACCCGAAGCTCACGAGGACCCGGCTCTCCGGTATGAGCACCACGCACAGATCTGCCGATGGCTTGGGGACGGCCCGCTTCGCGAAGGGGACGCCTGGCTGCGGGGGGCATGGCTCTACGGCGACCGAGGAGAGCAAGCCAACGAAGAACGCTGTCGCGCCCGAGCTCTTCACTGCTACCGAACAGGCGTTGCGGAGAGGCACTGGTTTGGCCGTCGCGAAGATCTGGTAGTGGTCGCCTACCTCATCGGTGAACTGCACAGGAGGCTGGGAGAGGCCGAAGAGGCCGGCCGCTGGTTCGAGCAAGCAGTCACGTGGTCGTCGGGGCTCCAGAGCATGCAAGAACTCGTACAGTTGGCCGAGCGCCAGCGCTCCGATCCCCGCGACATCGTCTGAGCATCGAGAGTTCCACCTGCCAAAGGAGCGCGCCTGTGGTAGACCCTCGCGCCATGACTAACTCCCAGGATCTCAGCTTCAGCCGCTGGCTCGAACCCATCACTGAACGCGTCCTTCAGGGCGGCAGCGTCACCCGCGAGGAGGCGCTGAAGATGCTCTCGGCAGCAGGAGCCGACAGCTTCACCCTGTTTGCCGGCGCCAACCGCATCCGCGAGACGTTCCAAGGCACAGATGTTCATCTCTGCTCGATCGTCAACGCCAAGAGCGGGCGTTGCTCGGAAGACTGTGGCTTCTGTAGCCAGTCCGTCCACTTCGAGAGCGCGATCCCCGAGTATCCGCTCGTGGGGGCCGATGAGGTAGTCGCCCATGCTGAAGCGGCAAAGGCCCGAGGCTCACAGGCCCTCGGCATCGTTGCCGCGTGGAAAGGCCTGCGTAAGGGTCGCCAATTGGACGAGGTGCTCGACCGCATCCGCAAGGTCGCCGCGGTGGAAGGCATCCACGCCGACGCCAGCCTAGGCCTCATCGACGACCCCGAGATCCCGCCCCTGCTCAAGGACGCCGGACTCGTGACCTACAACCACAATCTGGAGACCAGCCGACGCTTCTTCGGAAACGTGTGCGAGACCCACTCCTACGATGAGCGCATCCGAACCTTGCAGCTACTAAAGGCCGAAGGGCTGCACACCTGCAGTGGTGGCATCTTCGGCATGGGCGAGGAGCCCGAGGATCGAGTCGACCTCGCCCTCGAGTTGAAGGAACTGGACGTCGATGTCATCCCCCTCAACTTCCTCAATCCCATGGAGGGTACACCCATGGAGGGCCGGCCCCTCCTCGCCCCCATGGACTGCCTGCGCACGATCGCGATGTTCCGCTTCGTGCATCCCACCAAAGAGATCATGGTGGCTGGTGGGCGCGAAGTGAACCTTCGTGATCTGCAGCCTCTGATGTTCGTGGCTGGCGCCAGCGCCACCATGGCAGGGCACTATCTGACGTCGTCCGGCCGAAGCACCACCGACGACTGGCAGATGATCCGAGACCTCGAGATGGACTATCGTCCGCCAGGTGCCGACCGCCCCCCGGGGGAGGCCGAGTTGCTGAACCGGGCAGCGGGAAACAGCGCCTCGGAGGCTGCCCCGGCGACTTCCATTAGCAAGGGGGTTCGCTTCCCTGTACTCGATGCTGCAGACCTCTAGAGGGGTCGGGACCTAGGAGTTCAAGAGACCCCGTCCATCGGGGACTTCGGCCCAGAGGCCCCCTCGGAGCGTCCCCGCCGCAGCTCTCCCTCTGTGTTGCGGCTGAAGCGCACCAGAAACGACGAGAATCCAGCGTCACCACGGGGCAACAGAACGCGCACCGCCCATCTCGCGGCCCCGCCCAACGCCACCGCTGCCCTCCAAGATCCTGGCCGCCACCTCTCCCCTCTCGGCTCTCCCATATCAGCTCGAGCTCAGAATCGTTTTGGCGACCAGCGTGTGACCGCACGACAAACCACGGAACGCGGTCCGACCCCAGCGCAGCATCACGCTTTTGACATTGTCTTGACAAGCGGGGTCAATCGCGGACAATACGACCATCCACACCGGAACCTCCATGACCCCTGCCCCCACAAAGCTCATCGCCGCTCTTGCGCTCCTCGTCACGATGACCTTCGGGGTCGGGTGTGCCGGTGAGGAGGACGACTACGGCATCCTGGGGCCGCTTCAGCAGAGCCAACATGCCCTGAGCAGCTCGGGAGTCGGTAGTCCAGCTCTGTCTTCCTCGGTAGAAGGGGCGCGAACGGAAGTCTGGGAAGTTCGGAATCAGTGGGCAGACACCAACACATCCGAAGCCCGCGAAGCTGGGATGGCATGGGGCGCCGACTCCGGCCTGAACTGGGACGAGAAATACGCAGCCTGGGTGCAGAGCCTAGAAGAGACCTCGACCTTCTCGGGGAACAGACGAACCTTCCGCATCACGACACCGCAGGGCAAGACGCTCGATGTTCCGGCGCTGGAGTGCGCAGAACTCGCGCTGATGATGCGCTCGGTGTTTGCCGCCTGGTACGGGCTCCCCTTCTTCCTGGAAGCACAAGATGCAGCAGGGACTCGAGTGTTCCTGGGGCACTTCGGTTTTCGCACCGCAACGGGGCGCTACAAGAACACACCTGAGTTCCGAACCCGCTACAACAACTACGATCACCTGAGCAACTCCGACGCTCTGAGTTCCTGGCCTCGGGACGACCAATTGCGCGGACGACACCTGTACAACAGGCGCGGTCACGACGACTTCAACCCCTTCCTCGACGAGGACGCCGGTGCTGGTTGGTACTTCGACGAGCTCCTGCTCAACAAGCGCGTGGGGCACTTCCTGCTTCTCCTGCTGCCCTACTTCGGCTCGGTGCACCTGGCCGATGATGCCAACGCCTACCACGCGCAGCCCGAGAGCCTGCGCGCCGGCGATATCCTGCTCAAGCGGTGGCAGCGGCGGGGCATTGGGCACGTCATGCTCGTCAAAGACGTTCAGCAGCGCCCAGAGGGCAGGCTCGCCGCCGAATTGGCATCGGGCTCCATGCCACGCCGCCAGGCCCTCTGGGAGAGTCAGGCAGCCAGCAAGATGTTGTTCACCAATGACCAAACCGGGGGCGAGGGAGAGAACAACGACGGTGAAGCTTTCGTGAACCTGGGTGGCGGACTGAAGCGATTCCTAGTGGCCGAAGAGAACGCTGGCCGCTGGCGAAATCGAGTCCTCTCGTCGGATGTCTCCAACTACATCCGTTGGTCCCGAAGGAGTGAACGGGCGAGCCGACCCGAACGCTTCCGAACCCTGCTCGTCACGGTCAGCCCAGACGAACTGCGCGAGGAGCTGTTGGCAATCATCGACAGCAAGCGCGACCACCTCCGGTCCTACCCTGCATCCTGCTCTGCTCGTATCGCACGGGAGAGCGCCTTCGAAGAGTTGTATGCCCTGTGCGCCAATCACTTCGACATGAGCCGCGACCAGGTGGACTCCGAGTATCGCCTCCTTGAGGACTATGTGTTCGCCGAGTTGGTCTACGACGAGAGCAAGACCTGCTGCTGGAACAGCACCGACGCGACGATGTTCGACATCGTCATGAACTACAACCTCAGTCGTCAGGAAGCAGCATCAGCCTGCCTATCTCCGGCCGTCTTCAAGGCTCAAGACGGTGGCTACGAAGTCTTCGCCGACCACGCCGAGTCCATGGGTGTCGGCGATCGCTGGAAGCCCTGGAGTGCCGACGAGAGCTGCCCCCAGGCGGGCACGCTCAATGACGTTGAAGAGACCCATGGCTGGACCCCCTACTGCGAGATCGCAGAAGCTCTGGGCGACACGGCAGCCACGGATGCTCCAGTGGTCCCCGACCCCTATGAGCCCAACAACGACATGAGCTCAGCCCACCGACTCGAAGCAGGCACCTACTCCGGCGCTTCGATCGGCAACAACGACGAAGACTGGTTCACTTTCGAGCCGCCCACCGGCGCTACGGTGCGCTTCAAGGTCGAGTTCGAGCACGACAACGGCGACATTGATCTGCAGATGTTCCGTGGTCTAGAGCAAATTGATCAGGCCAATGGCACCCGGGACGAGGAAGAAGTGCGGGGCACCTACGAGGGTACCGACCCCATTACCGTGCTCGTGCTGGGCCACGAGAGCGCCACGAACTCCTATACGATTAGCGTCACCTTCGAGGGGGGCGTCGACCTAGGAGAGCCCTGCGACGACAACAATGAGACCATGGACTCAGCCTTCGAGATCGGTGCCGGCGTCTATCCCGGCCTACGCATCTGCAACGGAGACGTAGACTGGTTCCGCATTCGTGCGACGACCAGCGGAGGCCCGCTCAGCATCGAGTTCAGCCACGGCGAGGGCAATCTCGACCTCGAGTTGTACCGGAGCTCAGGAGAGCTGATCGACACCTCGGCGTCCAACACCGACAACGAGACGATCGAGTCGGGGGCCGGTGTTCGCTACCTGAAGGTCTTCGGGCGCAACGGAGCCATGGCTGACTACACGCTGCGCATCATCGAGTAGCCAGCGCCCAGGCCGCGCTCGCACCGTTCGTTACAGACGACTCAGAGACGACCCTACGACGAGGCGGCATCGGCCATGCCTATGGCTCTGGTCGCCGTGGCGCTGAGTCGGGTAGCCACCTGGCGGAGGTCCTGGTCGCTTCCGACCAGCCAGTCGGCAATGACCGCAGCGGGCTGAACAAACTCCCGGTGCATGGGCGCCACGCTCTGCTCAAACTGAGCCCTCACCGACTCCTCGCTGCGACCTCTCTCCCGGGCGTCTCGTGCCACGCGACGCGCCAGACGAACGGGCTCGGGAACATCGAGAAAAACGAGATGGTCGAGTTGTTGGAGAACCGACGGGAAGGCGCCGAGAAGAATGCCATCCACAACGAGGATGGTCGTTGGCTCCACCTCCCGCACCTCCTCGGCCCGAGTGTGTCGTGCGAAGTCGTAGACGGGCTCACGCACGCTCCGACCAGCCTTGAGTTCAGTCAGGTGCTCCAGGAAGAGTTCATCATCGAGGCTGTCTGGGTGGTCGAAGTTCTGTCGACACCGCTCTTCGAAGCTCAGGTGGTCCAGGGGACGATAGTAAGCGTCGAAGCTCAACACGGACGGAGCTGGCTGAAGCAGATCGACCAGATGACGCACAAGGGTCGTCTTGCCCGAGCAGCTACCGCCGCAGACGCCAAGGACAAAGGGCTCCCCGAAACTGCGATCAATGGGTCGCGGCGAAGGCAGAGAAACCATCTGCTATCCCCTGGCCTTTTGGCCGTGTACCATTGATGTTGGCGGGAGGTCGCCAGATCGGAGCGTCCCTCCCCGACCCGAGGAGACTCTATGGACTTTCAGGTTCGCGCCCACTCGGTCACCCTTCGCGACAACACTCGTGCCTACGCACAGCAGAAGATCGCTACCCCACTCAGCAAGATTTTGCGCAGCAGCGCCAGCCGGATCGATGTGGAGATTACCGATCTGGCCCACGGCTCTGGGAAACCATGCTTCAGAGTTTCGGTACACGTGTTCATCCCCCATGCGAAGACACAGGTGGTTCACGTCGAAGACGAGGACATGACCGCAGCCATTGACCTCGCAGGCGACAAGATCCTGCGCGCTGTCAAACGAGGCCGCGAGAAACGACGTGACAAGGCGAGAAACTCAGGAGAGTTCATAGCACCGACCCACGACTTCGACGACGACGGAGCTGACGACACGAGCGCAATGGAGAGCGCAGCTCTCTAGCTCGAGCTCTACGTCAGCGAGCACCAGCGGACTGGTCCGGTGGATCGACCCAAGGCTTCGTTCCCGGCTCTGGCCAGGGGGTTGTGCGCCTGCGAATGCGGAAGATCAGGAAGATTCCGCCGGCAAACATCACCATTGCTCCGTACTGCGCAGGAGTGAGGCCCATGTACCGGGTGTCCGCCTGACCGAGGTCCTCGTTACGCAGGAAATCGAGGGCGAACCGTCCCGGAGCGTAGAGCAACGGTGTCGCTGCGAAGACAACGCCGGGTAGCCTCGGTTTGCGAGCGAGGAACACCAGCACGCAGAAGATCAGGCCCGCCAGCAACGAATCCATCAGCCCCTGGTCAAAGCGAAGGGTAGGCAGGTTGTCCCACCTCAAGAAGGTCCCATTGGGAGACCGAATCGCCACACGCGCGTATTCCTGCGGAAAGTCCACCGACAGCCACCCGAGGGTGCTCTGGAGCCAGCCGGGCGCGTCGACCACGGCACAGCCGATGTGGTCGTGAACCACGAAGCAACCCATACGACCAATGAACCACCCAAAGGTGAGTCCGAGCATCAGCAGGTCCCCGAACTTGAGGACATCGAGGTTGCGCCGGCGGAAAAAGACAATAGCAACCACGGTACAGCCAGCGATGCCTCCGATAGAGGACAGCCCCTCCCAGATGTAGAGCAGTTCCCAGGGCTTCGCCAGATATCGAGCCGGCTCATACAACAGTGCATGGCCCATGTGACTGAAGAAGATCCCGCCAGCGGCGAGCCAAACGACAATGTCACTGTAGTGGCGAGGGTCCTCACCGCGAGCCCGAGCGTAGCGCTGGCAGACAAGCGTGCCGAGCACGAAGCCCGACGCCACCAGGACACCCCAGGGCTGAATCTTGATGGGGCCCCAGATCTCGAGGGCCTCCGGGCGAAAGAAAGGGATCATCAGCAACGCTCCGCAGGGACAACAATGCTCTGGGTCGAACTTGAGGGAAGCGTCGGTTGAGCGCTTCGCCCAAGGGGCACGGCCCCAGCCGGGAACACCCGACTGGGGCCGTTCAGTTCAATCAAATCCTACCGGGTACTCAGTGGGAGTGACCGGCGGCGTCGTCATCGGACGCCTCGGCAATCATCGCCTCGGTCGTCAGCAGAAGGCCAGCCACTGAGGCCGCATTCTGGAGAGCGGAGCGAGTCACCTTGGTGGGGTCGATGACGCCAGCAGCAACCAGGTCGCCGTACTCACCGGTCGCGGCGTTCAGGCCAAAGGAGCCCTCACCGTTTCGGACCTTGTCGATGGCGATCGACGAGTCGATCCCAGCGTTGCCCGAGATGATTCGCAGGGGCTCCTCGATGGCCTTCCGAACGATCTCGACACCGAAGCGCTCTTCACCAATGGAGTCCACATCGTCGAGCTTGCTCTGGCAGCGAAGAAGGGCGACGCCACCACCGGCGACGATGCCCTCCTCGACGGCGGCGCGAGTCGCGTTGAGCGCGTCTTCCACACGAGCCTTCTTCTCTTTCATCTCGGTCTCGGTAGCCGCGCCGACGTAGATGACGGCGACTCCACCCACCAACTTGGCGAGGCGCTCTTGGAGCTTCTCGCGGTCGTAGTCCGAGTTGCTGTCCTCAATCTGAGCCTCGATCTGGCCCACACGAGCCTTGATCTCGGCGGCACCACCGGCACCGTCGACCACCGTCGTGTTGTCCTTGTCGATCGTGACCCGACCGGCGCTGCCCAGGTCATCGAGGGTCACCTGGTCCAGCTTGATGCCCAGGTCCTCCATGATCGCCTTGCCACCGGTCAGGATGGCGATGTCTTCGAGCATGGCCTTGCGGCGGTCACCAAAGCCCGGCGCCTTCACGGCACAGACGTTCAGCGTTCCGCGGATCTTGTTGACCACCAGGGTGGCCAGCGCCTCGCCGTCCACGTCCTCGGCCAACACCAGCAGGGGGCGGCCCGACTTGGCGGTCAGCTCGAGCACCGGGAGGAGATCCTTCATGTTGGAGATCTTCTTCTCGTGCACGAGCATGTAGGGGTTCTCAAGCACCACCTCCATCCGGTCAGCGTCGGTCACGAAGTAGGGGCTCAGGTAGCCGCGGTCGAACTGCATGCCCTCGACCACTTCGAGGCTCGTCTCGAGAGACTTGGCCTCTTCCACGGTGATGACGCCAGCCTTGCCGACCTTCTCCATCGCCTCGGCGATGATGTCGCCGATCGTCGTGTCTCCGTTGGCGGAGATGGTGCCCACCTGAGCAATCTCTCGCTGGTCCTGAGTGGGCTTGGACAGAGCACCCAGAGCAGCGACGGTGGTCGCGACGGCCTTGTCGATGCCCCGCTTGAGGTCCATGGGGTTCACGCCCGCGGCGACCAGCTTGCTGCCTTCACGGTAGATGGCCTGCGCCAGTACGGTTGCCGTCGTGGTGCCGTCACCGGCAACGTCCGAGGTCTTAGAAGCAACCTCCTTGACCATCTGTGCGCCCATGTTCTCGAACTTGTCCTCAAGCTCGATCTCCTTGGCAACGGTCACCCCGTCCTTGGTGATCACGGGAGAGCCCCAGCTCTTCTCTAGGACCACGTTGCGACCCTTGGGCCCCATGGTGACCTTCACGGCATCGGAAAGGGTGTTCACTCCCGTCAAGATTTCCTCGCGGGCGTTGTTCTCGAAATGAATTTCCTTGGCAGACATCTCAGCTCCTGCTGTGTGCGCTATGGCGTTCTTGGTTGTCTAGTTTTCGATGATTGCGAGGACCTCGTCCTCACGAAGAATCAGGTGCTCTTCACCGTCGACCTTGATCTCGTCGCCGCTGTACTTGCCGAAGAGAATGCGGTCCCCCTCCTTGATGGCGGTAGCCCTGCGGCTGCCGTCGTCGAGGAGCTTGCCCGAGCCCACCGCCGTCACGATGGCCTCCATGGGCTTTTCCTTGGCCGAATCGGGAATGATGATTCCGCCGGAGCTCATCGTCTCCGAGTCGGTGCGCTGAACAAGGATGCGATCGTTGAGGGGAGTGAACTTCATCGATGGACTCCATGGGGCTCAAAGTTAGGGCCGCCGGAACGGTTTCACTGCGGCACAGGCGCCAGACGGTAATCACCGGGTTCCTGGTGTCAAGCGGAACGCGCTCTCTAAGCAAGCAAAACGCGAAATCCCGACTCCCTGCTTGACAGCCGCAGCACCCTGATTAGGTTTCGATCGAATCGCGGAACAATCGCGAAAGAACCGCAAGAAAACCAGTCGGTTGTGCCCCACAGAGGCAAAAGAGGCCGACGGAGGAAATACGAGAATGGGCAAGATCATCGGCATCGACCTCGGCACGACCAACTCGGTCGTATCGGTCATGGAGGGCAGCGAGCCCCGCGTCATCACCAACGAAGAAGGGGCACGCACGACCCCATCGGTCGTGGCCTACACCAAGGATGACGATCGACTCGTGGGCCAGGCAGCCCGCCGACAGGCCATCACGAACCCAGCGCGAACCATCTTCTCGGTCAAGCGCTTCATGGGCATGGGCTTTGGCGACATGAAGAAGGAGATCAGCCGGGTCCCCTACGACGTGGAGAAGGCCAAGGGTGGGGGCTGCGCCATCGTCATCGGTGATAACAAGTACAGCGCTCCCGAGATCAGCGCCCAGGTGCTGCTGAAGCTCAAGCGTGCCGCCGAGGAATACCTGGGAGAGGAGATCTCCGAGGCCGTCCTGACAGTGCCCGCCTACTTCAACGACTCGCAGCGACAAGCCACAAAGGATGCCGGAAAGATTGCGGGCCTCGAGGTCAAGCGGATCATCAACGAGCCCACGGCAGCAGCGCTCGCATATGGTCTCGACAAGAAGAAGGACGAAACCGTGGTCGTCTTCGACCTGGGTGGCGGAACCTTCGACATCTCGGTACTGGAGATCGGAGACAACGTCGTCGAGGTGAAGGCCACCAACGGCGACACCCACCTGGGTGGAGACGACGTTGACCAGATCCTCATCGACTGGCTGATTGCTGAGTTCAAGAAGGACAACGGCATCGACGTCTCAGAAGACAAGATGGTGCTGCAGAGACTCAAGGAAGCCGCAGAGAAGGCGAAGATTGAGTTGTCTTCCGCGCAGCAAACCGAGATCAATCTCCCCTTCCTGACGGCCGATGCCTCCGGCCCGAAGCACATGCAAGTCACCCTGCCTCGCTCTAAATTCGAGCAGATGATCGAGCCCATCGTGGCCCGAGCCATGAAGCCCGTGAAGGCCTGCCTCAAGGATGCCGGAGTCACAGCCAAGGAAATCGACGAGATCGTCCTGGTGGGTGGCTCCACACGCATCCCTGCCGTCCAGAAGGCGGTCGAGGATTTCTTCGGGAAGTCGGCCAACCGCTCGGTAAACCCCGACGAGGTGGTCGCCATGGGGGCTGCGGTCCAAGGTGGCGTCTTCACCGGACAGGTGACCGACGTGCTCTTGCTGGACGTGACACCGCTCAGCCTCGGAATCGAGACCCTCGGCGGTGTTCTGACACGACTCATCGAGCGCAACACGACGGTGCCCTGCGAAAAGACCGAGGTCTTCAGCACGGCGGCAGATAACCAGACGGCGGTGGACATTCACGTCCTCCAGGGCGAGCGTGAGTTCGCCGCTGACAACCGAACCCTCGGTCGGTTCCAACTGGTGGGGCTGCCTCCAGCGCCGCGTGGTGTCCCCCAGGTCGAGGTCAAGTTTGAGATCGACGCTGACGGCATCGTGCACGTCTCGGCTAAGGACAAGGCCACCGGCAAGGAGCAGTCCATCCGCATCGAGGCCAGCTCTGGCCTCAACAAGGACGACATTGACCGACTGGTGGACGAAGCGACATCCTTCGAGGAAGAGGACAAGAAGAAGCGCGAGACGGTCGAGAAGCGGAACATGCTCGACAACATCGTCTACCAGACAGAGAAGCTGCTGAAGGAGAACGGCGAAGCGCTCTCTGAAGAACTCCGAGAGGAGCTGGAGGCCGCGCTCAAGACCAGCCGGGAAGCCGTAGCGTCCGAAGACAGCGATGCAGTTAATGAGGCTCTCGAAACGATCGAGGCGCTCAATCACAAGCTGGCTTCAGAGCTCTACAAGCAGGGTGATGGGGCCGCGCCGGGGGCCGGAGAGGCCGGGTTCGAGCAGGCGGCAGCTGCGGCTTCCGATGGCCACGATGACGATGTCATCGATGCCGAATTCGAGGAGTCGAACTAGTCCAACAAAGAGCTAGAGCGGCTGGGCGGTGCCAATGCGCTCGCCCAGCCGCACAGCCTGCCCGGCTGCGACCTCCCAGGCGACGCTCCCCGCGGGAAACAGCAGAATCACCGTGCTGCCCATCCCAAAGCGACCCAGCTCCCCACAGCGCTCGATGGCCACAGGAGGGTCTAGCTCGAGGTCCGCAGGCTCCATACCCATGTTGGTAACGACCGAGTCAAAACTCAGCGTCATCCGGCCGACACCGAACGCTCCCACCAGCACGCAGGCCACCTCGCCCAGGTCCGTCTCAAGACGAACAGAGACCCGCTCGTTGCGCGCGAACAAGCCCTGCACCTTCCGAGTCGCTGCCGGGAACACGGGCCACAGTCGACCTGGGCGATACCGATGCCCGAGGATCCGACCCTCCCGAGGACTGTGGACGCGATGGTAGTCCTTGGGAGACAGGTAGATGGTGGCGTATTCCGCCTCTCGGAATTTCCCCGTTTCGCCAATCAACTCCTCTGCCGCGACCAGCAGATCCCCAGCCTGACTGAACCCACCATCCACCACGTGGCCAACCGACGAGACAACGCCATCCACCGGCGAGACGATGGCCTCGGTCTCCTCAGCGACCTGGCGAACCCCCGGCTTCAGGGCCCGGGTGAAGAAACTGGCAAGGGTCGGGAAGTCATCCACATCCCCATCACACTCGGACAGGTTCACTCCGTAGTGCCCCACATACCAACGAATAATGCCCCTTCGGATCCAGCCGGGCAGACGCAGGCGAACCAGTCCGCCCATCCAGCGCGACAGTCGTCGCCTGGGCAGTACCGAAAGCAGATTGACCAGAAAAGCATCCTTCACGGGACGAGCAGGATACACGGTCGTCCCGCAGACCCCAGGAGGGCGCCTGATGGACGGGATCCCCCATGTCCCGGGATCACTCACTTCTGCCGGGCCTTGACACCTGGCGTCGACTGACTAGCTTTCTCCGACCTTCAGGAGCCCCTTTCCGTGGCCAACAAGCGCGATTATTACGAAGTTCTCGGCGTCTCGAAGACCTCCTCCGAGAAGGAGATCAAGAAGGCGTACCGAAAGCTTGCTCTCGAGCACCATCCCGACCGCAATCCGGGGGACAAGGAGGCCGAGAGTAAGTTCAAGGAAGCCGCAGAGGCCTACGAGGTGTTGTCCAACGAAGACAAGCGGAGCCTCTATGACCGCTTTGGCCACGAGGGGCTCCGAGGCGCCGGTTACCAAGGCTTCTCCGGCGGTGTGGACGACATCTTTTCCGCCTTCGGAGACATGTTCTCCGACCTCTTTGGCTTCGGCTTCGCCGGCGGCGGCGGTCGAGGACGACAACGCAGAGCCGGGCCTCGACGGGGCAACGACCTGCGGTACGACCTAGAGATCGACTTCAACGACGCCGCCTTCGGGTCCACACAGGACATCGTTGTCAAGCGCCACGAGCCCTGCGACACCTGCTCGGGAACCGGTGGAAAGGCCGGCACAGAGCCGATCATCTGCTCCACCTGCGGCGGTCACGGTCAAGTCATCCAACAACAGGCCTTCTTGCAGATCCGAACGACCTGCCCCGCGTGCCGCGGAGCCGCCCAGCAATACGAAGAAGCCTGCGACGAGTGCGAAGGCCAGGGGCAAGTAGCCGATGAGCGCAAGCTGGCCGTAAACATTCCAGCGGGTGTCGAGGATGGCATGCAGCTTCGGCTCAATGGCGAAGGAGAGAGCGGCGCCATGGGCGGTCCCCCCGGAGACCTGTTTGTCTTCTTGCACGTGAGTTCTCACGAAGTCTTCCAACGTCACGGTGACGATGTCGTCGCACGGCTGGACCTGTCGGTGGCTCAGGCGGCACTTGGTGCGGAGATCGACGTAGGTACCCTGGAAGGGCGCGAGGACCTGAAGGTACCCGCTGGCACACAGACTGGGGACATACTGAAGCTCCCGGGCCAGGGCATTCCCAACGTCCGCTCCGGACGACGTGGGGATCAGGTGATGCAGGCCTACGTCAAGACACCCACATCCCTGACGGAGCGTCAGCAGGAATTGCTGGAAGAATTGGCCGCCATTGACGGGCAGAAGGTCAACCGCGGGCCCACCGCCAGTCTGCGTCGTTTTCTGTCCCGACTTGCAGGCGCTGAGGAATGAGAGGCTGGCGCCCCATGCGCCTACTGGTTCTGGCCTGTCTGCTGGGTCCTCTCGTACTGGGGACCATGTTGGATGCACGAGCCCAGAGCAACGGAAACATCTCGGCACGCATCGTTCCCACGGGCAACGCCAGGGCCGGTGAGGAGTTGCTCATTCGGGTGGAAGTGAGCTGGCCTGATCGCCCGGAGCGACATCTGCCCGGCACCCCGTCGCTCGAGCTCCCCACGGGTGCTGTGTCGAGGCTGGGCTCCAACAAGAGCCGATTCGATGGGGGAGCGACGCTTTGGATTCAGCAGATCTTCGTGACGCTCCCCGAGCGTTCTGGCCCTTGGCAAATCGGTCCCGCAGTCATTCCCGTGAAGTCCCCCAGAGGCGGAGCCGAAGAACTGGTAGCGGGTGCGGTCCGCGTGGGGCGTACGGGGAAGACCGCTCGCCTGATCGGCCAAGGCATCGGCAACTCCATCATTGTCGTCTTGGCTCTGTTGCTGGTGCTCCAGCTCTACCGCAAGCTCGTCAAGGAGCGTGTCGGCAGAGACTCGTCAGTACTCAGCAGCCTGTGCAGGCGCGCAGAAGCCCTCGCGCCAGGGTCCACGACCGCAGGAAGCCAGCAGGACTTTCTCGAAGCCTTACTAGGACTGAGACTGGCCCTTCCGGGCTCACCTGGACACAATGCCCCCCCCAATGTCCCCGACACTGCAGACCTAGAGTCCCTCCTCGATGCAGTTCGGTTCGGCGGGGAACAAATTCCCGAGGCCAAGTGTCAGCAACTGCTGAACCAGCTGCTGACAGCGGCTACAGATGAGATGTCGCAATACGGAGGCGAACAATGAACGAAGCTGTGCACGACCTGGAACAGGTGCGATCCGAGCTGGAGCAGGTGAGCGGACATTTTGCTGCGCTACGCGATGAAGTCGGACGCGTAGTCGTCGGTCAGAACACGATGATCGAGCGAATCCTGGTCGCCCTCCTCGCCGACGGGCACATCCTCCTCGAAGGGGTCCCCGGTCTGGCAAAGACCACCGCGGTGAAGGCCGTCGCCCAAGCGATCCAAACGGACTTTCACCGGATCTCTTTCACCCCCGACCTGCTCCCCGCCGACATCCTGGGCACTCAGATCTACGATCCGAAGACAGGTGACTTCTCGGTCAAGAGTGGCCCGATCTTCACCAACATCCTGCTCGCCGACGAGATCAACCGGGCCCCCGCCAAGGTTCAGTCAGCCCTCCTGGAGGCCATGCAGGAACGCCAAGTGACGATTGGCGACGAAGCCCACATCCTGCCCAAGCCTTTCCTGGTCCTGGCAACTCAGAACCCCATCGAGCAGGAGGGCACTTACCCGCTTCCCGAGGCACAGGTCGATCGATTCATGCTGAAGATTCGGGTTGGCTACCCCACCCGGGACGAAGAGAAGGAAATTCTCCGCCGCTCCGTAGCCGGCTTCCCCGAACTAAGCCCTGTGATCTCCCCAGAGCATCTGGAGCAAGCACGACAAGTCTCCGGGCGCATCCGCTTCGATGACAAGCTCGTCGAGTACATCCTGGACCTCGTGGGAGCCACCCGCGACCCGAAGGCGGCAGGGATCAACGACCTGGAAGCGCTAATCGAGTTCGGCGCCTCGCCCCGCGCGACTCTCGCTCTGCAAAAGGCCGCCAGGGCCCACGCCTTCCTCGCAGGCCGTGCCTACGTCAACTCCGCCGATGTGAAGACAATGGCACCCGACGTCCTCCGGCATCGCATGGTCCTCAGCTACGAGGCAGAGGCCGAAGAGGTCGATGCGGACGAAGTCGTCGACAGGATCCTCGCAACGGTGCCCGTGCCCTAGTCAGGCTCCCGGGCTTCTCCATCTCCCGAAGCGCTGATGCCAACTGCACTCCTCGGCCCACTCCTCCTAGCCACCGCTGGCGCCGTCGCCGCGATCGCTCTTGGCTGGCGCCTCGCCCTCTGGCAGGACCGGCGGCAAGAGGAGCGCGCCCGACGGGAAGGAGGCCGGACTAGCTCGGGTAGATGGCTACCCGAAGGAACCATGGGCGGCGCTCGCGGTGGGCTCTCCGCTGAAGCTCTCGCAGAGGTCCGGCGCCTGCACATCAGTACCCGGCATCAAGTCAATGACCTCATGGCAGGTGAATACTCGTCTGTCTTCAAGGGCCGAGGCATGGAGTTCGAAGAGGTGCGGGAGTACATCCCCGGCGACGACATCCGCACCATCGACTGGAACGTCACAGCACGCATGCAGAAGCCATTCGTGAAGGAGTTCCGCGAGGAGCGAGAGCTGGTGGTGATGATCCTCGTGGACATCTCCCGGTCCGGGGATTTTGGGACCTCGGGCCGCCTAAAGAATGAGCTCGCAGCAGAGCTCGCTGCCACCCTCGCGTTTGCCGCCACCCGCAACAACGACAAGGTCGGCCTCCTCCTGTTCACCGACCGAGTCGAGCGCTTTATTCCGCCAAAGAAGGGCCGCGGCCACGTGTGGCGGGTCATCCGAGAGATCCTGGACTGCGAACGTCAGGGTCAGGGCACGGACCTGGGAGAGGCTCTCTCTTTTCTGAACCGGGTGGTGCGGCGCAAGGCCGTCGTCTTCGTGGTGAGTGACTTTCTCGTCAGCGAAGACTTCGCCCGCCCCCTGCGTGTGGCGAACCGGCGCCATGACCTCGTGGTGTTCCGCATCTCCGACCCCCGCGAACATGAGCTCCCCAACGTCGGCTTCGTCGCAGTCGAGGATGCAGAAGATGACCGACGGGCCTGGATCGACACAGCCTCCTCGGAAGTTCGGGACTCCTACCAGCGGGATGCCAAGAGACGGTCGCTGCAGCTGAAGACCGAGCTGCGCCGTCTTGATGTGGACCTCGTGGAGCTGTCCACCCGCGAGGGCGTCGCAGGTCCGGTCTCCAGATACTTCCGCATGCGGGAACGGAGGGCCCGGTGAGTCGCCTCCGCATGATGTGCGTCGCTCTGTGTCTGCTGCTCTGCTCGGGCTGCGCGACCGAGGCTGACAAAGACGTCGTGAGCGACCCCGTCATCGTCACCGCCCAGCTCGACCAGTCCCAAGTGAGTCCAGGACAGCCCTTCACACTGACCGTCGAGATCAATCAGAGAAAGGATGCCAGCTTCTCGCTCCCCGATCTGGGCGCTGAAATCAAGGGGCTGGTCATTCAGGACATCCGTGACGAAGGCCCCGAGCACGCCGGAGACCGCGTTCTGAGCCGGAAGCTCTTCAAGCTGAAGGCACCCCGCACGGGCACGTATCTGATCCCCGGGGTCGAGGCCCCCTGGGTCACGGAAGACCAACAGGTGGGAACAGCCGGTACGGGGCCCATTCTCGTCGAGGCATCGCACACGTCCGTGGACGATGGCGATGGGGCGGCCGAGCTTCGCGACATCAAGCCGCCCGCGCCTGCCGATGCCAAGCTTTCACCATGGCTTTGGGCTCTAGGCGCACTGCTCGCTGGTGCCGCCCTGATGACCCTGGTGCTCCGGCGCCGGCGTGTCCCAGTCGAGCCGCCCCCACCTCCCCCACACGAAGTCGCGCTGGCTGCGCTGGCGCAGCTACGCCAGGCGGACCGGCTCCAACAGGAAGACCAGGGGCCCTTCGCCTACGAAGTCTCGGCGATCCTGCGACGCTACCTGGAAGCTCGGTTCACCTTCCGCGCCTGGCGGATGACAACAGCCGAGGTCCTTCGAGCGCTCCCGCCAGCCCTGCTCGCCACCCGAGGCCTGGAGGTCTCGGTGCGGGAAGTCCTCGAAGCCAGTGACCGGGTGAAGTTCGCCGGGGAGCGGGTCCCGAACTCAGAACTGGAAGGCTGGGTGGAGCGCGCCACCGACGTGGTGCGTCAGACCATGTCCACCGACAGTCAGGATGGGAACCAGGGCAGCAGCGAGGCCCCCAGCGCTGGGGAGGGCGTCACGCCATGACCTCGTTTGCCGCCTGGAGGTTCGCCACCCCCATCTTTTTTGTACTCGTCCTCCTCCTGGCGCCGCTGGTCTATGCCGCACTGCTCGGTAGGAACCAGAGTCGGCTTCGCTTCTCCGACGTCTCCCTAATCCGAGCGACCCGCGGCGGTCGTCCCCAAGGATTTCGACTGGTCCCCATGGGGCTCAGAGCGGTGACTGTCTTCCTGCTGGTCGTTGCCCTCGCGCGGCCTCAGGGCGGGAATGTCAGCCGTGAGGTCACTTCCGAGGGCGTCGACATCATGCTGGTCGCGGACACCTCGGGCTCCATGGAGGCCATGGACTTCACCCTCGGCGGAGAACGAGCCACTCGACTGGATGTTTCGAAGAAGGTCATCCGCGACTTCATCTCGGGTCGGGAGAACGACCGAATCGGCCTGATCGTGTTCGGAGAAGAGGCCTTCATCCAGTGCCCCACCACCATTGACTACGGAGTCCTGACCAACTCCCTAGATGCCGTAAAGCTAAAGATGGCAGGTGACGGGACAGCTATTGGGACGGCCATAGGGAGCGGCGTGCAACGCCTAAAGGACCTACCAGGGCGCTCCCGGATCATGATCCTGCTCACGGACGGGGAGAACACCACAGGCATCTTGGATCCGCTCCAGGCAGCAAGAGCCGCAGCCACCTACGGCATCAAGGTGTACACAGTTGGGGTCGGCACACAGGGAAAGGCCCCGTTCCAGGTCCGCGGTCCCTTCGGCCTGGGTTCGCAGTTCCACTACCAAGAGGTGCGCCTCGATGAGGACACCCTCAAGGCGATCGCCAAGGCCACGGACGCCCGCTACTTCCGTGCCACCTCTACGGAGAGCCTCCAGGAGATCTACTACCTGATCGACCAACTGGAGAAGACCGAGGTGCAGGTGAAGGAGTTCACCGACTACCACGAGCTGTTCCCGGTGGCGCTCTGGCCAGCCCTCATCCTCCTGCTGCTAGAAGCAGTCCTTCGCGCGACCTGGCTGAGGACTCTGCCCTAACCATGCACTTCTCCAATCCCGAGGCTTTGTGGCTCCTTTGGCTAGTCCCGCTCCTGGCCGGTCTGTTCGCATTCGCCTCTAGGCGACGCGCAGACGCCCTGGCTCGCTTTGCCGACGATGCGCTGATCGACCACCTCATCCATCGACCTTCGCGCCTGCGAGCAGCGATCCGGCCCACCCTCCTCGGCCTCGCCCTGATCGCCATCATCACCGCCGCCGCTGGCCCTCGCTGGGGCTTTCAGTGGGAGGACGTCCGGCGGCACGGTGTGGACATCGTGGTTGCCCTGGATCTCAGTCGATCCATGTTGGCCGAGGATGCTTCACCCGACCGGCTCACTGCGGCCAAGCGAGAGATCCGCGATCTTCTCGAGCTGCTCGAAGGAGACCGCATCGGGCTCGTCGTCTTCGCTGGCGTCTCGTTCGTCCAATGTCCTCTGACCCTGGACTACGGTGCTTTCTCCGTCTTCCTCGATCCCATGGACCCCGACTGGGTGCCCGTAGGAGGAACCGACCTGGCCGCCGCCGTCCGGAGCGCGGTGGAGGCCTTCCCAAAGAACGAGCGAAGCGGGCGCGCAGTCTTGCTGATCACCGATGGAGAGGACCACAGCGGCGAGCTCCAAGACGCAGCAGCAGAGGCCAAGAAGGAAGGCGTGCACGTGTTCGTCGTGGGCATGGGTGCGCCGGAGGGAGCCCCGGTGCCCGATGGTCGGGGAGGCTTCGTCAAGGAGGGGGGCCGTGTCGTGCTCTCCAAGCTGGACGAAGCGAGCTTGAAGGAGCTAGCGCTGACCACCGGTGGGTCCTACGTGCGCAGTATCGCCGGAGACCTCGACCTGCAGAAGATCTACCTGGAGGACATCAAGGGTACCCTCGAAGCCCGCGAGCTCAGCAGCTCGCGACAGCGACGCTGGGAGGAGCGCTTCCAGCTCGCGCTTCTGCCCGCTGTACTCCTTCTCGTCCTCGAGGGGATGGTCGGGGCTCCGCGGAGGCGTCGGCCGCGGCGAGGAGGGCGAACTCTACCGCTCGGACTTCTGCTGCTGACCACAGCCGCGGTCACGCTGGCTCCTCGCCCAGGGCTGGCTGAGGTCGATCCTCAGGCTTCCTCGGACCCGGTACGAGACGGACACAAGGCCTTCGCGCAAGGCAACTTCGACGAAGCGCTGAGCCTTTGGATCCAAGCGCAGGTGGACGACCCCACAGACCCCCGACTGGACTACAACATCGGAGAAGCTCACTATCGACTGGGAAACTTCCCCGACGCCGAGTCCGCGTTTCGCGCGGCCACGGCCACGGACCGCACGGGCCTCGCCGCTGATGGGTTCTACAACGCGGGCAATGCTGCCTTTCAGCAGGGGAAGTACCTGGAGGCAGTCGCTCTCTACGAATCCTCCCTGGAGCTGAGAGCCGAGGATGAAGACGCCGAGGCCAATCGCGATCTCGCTCAGCGCAAGCACGAGGAGCTCCTGGAGCAAGCCAACCAGGACCAGGAAGAGCCACCGGAACAACAAGAGAACCCGGATCCCCAACAAGAAGAACAAGACCCCGAGTCCGACGAGCAGATGCCTGCCGAGCAAAGCGAAGACGGTGAGGGTCAGCAGAACCAACAGGAGCAACAAGAAGGCCAAGCTGCCAACGAGGAGCCGCCACCGGATCAGCAAGACCCCGCCGGCGGTGAAGAGGATCAGAACAGCCAAGACGAAGAGGAGCCGCCCCCCTCCACTGGCGGAGCTGCATCCGCTGCGGACATCGACCGCGAGCAAGATCCAGGAGATGATGGGGAGCCGGAAGATGGTGCTGTGGGAAGCACGACTGAAGAGGATGCCCCGCAAGATGGTCCACCGAGAGAAGCCATCGAGGGGGCCCTGTCACAAGAGCAAGCTGAGGCGCTGCTTCGCGCCCTGGAAGAAGATCAGGCCGCCCGACGCAGGGAACGAACCGAGCGGGAGCGTAAGCGCGGTCGACGTGGGGCGGCAAAGGACTGGTAATGGGCAACGCCAATACAGCTAGCCTTCGCCTCTCGCGGCTTCCTGTGCGCTCCACAGTCCTCTGGCTTGGTCTCGCCCTAGTGACCCTGACCCCAGCAACCGCGTCGGGAGAGGGGCGCGTGCTCCTGAGCGCGAGCCGCACCACCATCCAGCTGGGCGATGCCACCCAAGTAGAGGTCGAGATCGAGGGGCAACAGCTCGACAAGGCTCCCCGCTTCGTGGAGTCCGAAAACCTCGACGTCACCTTGGCAGGCCGAGCGTCGAGCTTCTCTATGACCAACGGCTCCGTGGAACAACGCACCACGTACAGCTTCCAGGTCACGGGACTCAAGGAAGGCCAACACACCCTCGGCCCGGCCGAGGCCATCATTGATGGGAAGCGGGTGGTGTCCGATTCCATCCGGATCGAGGTTGTACCCGCACAAACAGGCCGGCCCGGGGAGTCCCGCTTGTCACCGAGCAGCCGGGGCCCGGCTGCAGGCACCAAGAGCCAGGACTGGTATGCCCTCGCCGAGCTCTCCGACACCAAACCCTACGTGGGGCAGAGCTTGACCTACCGACTGGAGGTCGGGGTCGCAGTGGCCATCCGAGGCATGAACTGGGAGCGGCCCACGTGGGGATCACTGGCCCCCGAGCCCGGGATCGAGCCCGGGCAGTCGGAGCACCCCGAAGTGCTCGATGGCCGTCGATACAACGTCACCCAGCTGGTCGTGCCTCTGTTTGCTCTCGAAGAGGGCGCCAGCACGATCGATCCGTCCACCATGCAGATCGGTGTCGTTCGCCGTGGCGGCTCCTTCCTCCAGCCCACGACCCAGCGTTCCTTTTCGTCGAACGCCATCGACCTCCAAGTGCGCCCCCTTCCGCAAGAGGGTCGACCCAAAGGGTTTGGCGGCGCCGTGGGACGCTTTGGGCTGACAGCAACCACCGACCGCACCGAGGTTCAGGCTGGAGAGACCATCTCGCTTACCTTGAAGCTGTCCGGACGCGGCTCGCTCAGGAGTCCCGAGATCGACCTCAAGCTACCGGAGGCCTTGAAGGTCTATAGCGAAGACCCGGAGCGACGGGTCCGAATTGTGGGCTCCGAGCTGCGCTCCGAGGTGCTCTTCCGCGAAGCAGTGGTTCCACTGGAGCCTGGGAAGTACACCATCCCAAGCGTGCGGTTCCCGTACTTCGACCCCGAGGCCGGTCGTTATCGAGTAGCGACCAGCCAACCCATCGCCATCGAAGTGGGCGGGACGGCTGTCGTTGACCCCGCCATCGTGGCGCGCTCTGCAGAGCTCACCCACGCCAAGAAGACCGTCGAAGTGCTCGGCAGTGACATCTTGCCTCTACACACTGGCGAGAGGGTGTTGGGAGACACCCGCATCCGTCTGCTGTCCCCCTGGATCCTTGTGCTGCTCATCGTCCCTCTCGTGGGTTTCTCGGGAGTCTCCATCGCCCACAACCGCAAGCGATTCGAGGGAACGAGCCGGGGCCAGGAGCAGCGGCGCTTGAAGGCCGCTCGAGCCGCCATGAAGGCCGTCAGAGAGGCTGGAAGAGACAACGACCCCATCGAGGCTGAGCGGGCTGTGCGGAGCTACCTGGGGGCTCGGCTCGACCGAAGCGCCGATGCGTTCTCACCCCAGGACGGAGCCGCAGCACTCTCAGGCTCGGGGCTGTCGGAGACCACGGCTGCGGCACTGGGCCGGTTGCTGGAGCGCTGCGAGGCAGCCCGCTATGGCGGCGGGTCCACCGATGGCCTCGCCGAAGACCTCGCCGCCTGGACCACCACAGCAGACAAGGAGTGGTCATGAGGCCCCTCTGGGCCCTGCTGGGGCAACGTCTCGGTTGGGCAGACCCTCGGCCTCGACTCCGACGGATCACCTCCATGCTGCTGCTCCTGGGGCTCCTCAGCCCAGGTGCTGCTCGAGCACAGGCCGCGCCAGGTTTCGACTGCGAGGCCCTCTACGAATCAGGCGACTACACCGCGGCGATCCAATGTCTACAGACTCTCGAGTCGCAGGGGAACCACAACGGGCACCTGCTCTACAACCTGGGCAACGCCTGGCTGCGCGAGGGCAACACTGGTCAGGCCGTACTCGCATACCGGAGGGCATTGCTCTTTCTCCCCAGAGATGGGGACCTGCGCGCAAATCTGAAGACCGCACGCGAGCGTGCCCGCGACGACCTGGAGCCCGCCGACGTCCGCGGGCCCCTGGCCCGCACATTGCTCGCTCCCTACGACTCTCTGTCGTCTTCTGAGCTTCTCTTGCTCGGGGCGGCTGCCTGGGCTCTGTGCTTCCTTCTTCTGACCATCCGCCGGCTACGGCAAGCGGAGGGGTTAGGCGCTGTCGCAGCGGGTCTGGCGCTGATCGCAGTGCTGGGTCTCGCCGGCCACTTCGTTCGGTCCTATCAGCAAGAAGCCCGGCCCATCGTCGTCGTGCTCGCCGAGGAGGTCACACTCCGGTCGGGGCGCGACCTACGCTCGGTGGAGTTGGCTCGGCTTCATGCCGGCGCCGAGCTCAAAGCGCTCGAGCAGGGCAGCGACTGGATCCAAGTGCTGTTGTCGTCGGGACAGCGGGGGTGGCTTCCAGCCTCGGAGCTAGGTCTCGTCCGCCCGATCACCCAGGCAGAACAAAGGTAAAGCGCTATAGTCGCCACCGCTCAGGAGGACCCCATGCATCGACACTCGCTCTCTGTCACCGTCATCGTCACCTTGCTGTGCCTAGCGCTGGCTACCCCGGCTCTCGCCGCACAGGTCAACATGAAGAAGGTCAAGAAGTGGCCTGAACTCGACCAGGTCTGGGCCCGAAGCCTCGACGCCTGGATGACGGACGAAGAGTTGAAGCTCTTCTTGCAGATCAAGACAACCGAAGAGCGCAAGCAATTCCTGGTGGACGCTGGCTACTGGAGGCTCTGGAAGAAGATCGACAAGGACATGGTGCCCAACATCATCAAGGGCGATGTCCTCAAGGGCATGAACAAAGACGAAGTGTTCATGTGCTGGGACAAGCCGGCGAAGATCCGGAAAGACTTCCGCAAGGATGCCTATGTGGACGTTCTCAACTACGAGTTTGAGATAGACCGCAAGGGACGAGAGTTCCTGATGCGCAAGGACTCCAAGACGGCCTACCGAAACGAGATCGTCACGAAGTATGTCTACATGTACAACGGCAAGGTCTTCGATGTCGTCTACGCCGGCGAAGAAGAGGCCGGGCTCGCTACATTTTCCGTCGATCAAGAGCCTACTGACGAGCCCGCGCCAGATAGCGACGAGGAGCCAGCGCCCGCGGAAGAACCTGGCGCGACGGACGACGCTGTTGAATCCGACGGGAAGCCCTCAGAGGGCACTGAGGACGCCGAGTAAACGCGTCACCGTCACGAAAACGGCCCAGCCCTAGCCAGCCAGGACCACCAGCACCAGGTCCCACTCGGCCAGCACGCTGACTCCGTCACCAATGACCTGCATGGGAAACACAAAGACCTGATCGGTCGAGCCCTGCGGCACGGTGGGGAAGAGGGTCACCTCGAAGACGACCGTGGTTCCTAGCTCGACCGCCGGGTGCTCCGAAGGCGAGATGCCGGTCACGAAGTCGAAGGGCCCGTCGTCAATGGAGAGGCTGATGTCGAAGATCCCAGAGTCGGTCAGGGCCTCGATGCCGGCAATGACGTTGATGACGGTGTCGGAACCCGTACCCTCGAACACGAGAGGCTCGAGGCTACCGTCCCCATCGATGTCCGCGAGAGAGCTGGTGTCAGCGGCGAGCTCGTTCATCTGAGGCACCGGGTCGCTGTCCGGGTTGGAGCCCTCCACACCGATGCCAATCAGCTTGCCGGAGATGTCCAGCACAGCGTCCACCACATCACTGCTGCCGGCAGGATCGCCACACCCGGGGGGTTGCCCATTTTGGAAGTTGAAGTCGGTCGCGGGCAGGTCGGAGTCCCGCATCCACGCGTCGGTCGTGTAGACGAGAATCGGCACGGAGCCTTCTCGGAAGCCAGCGCCTCCGATATCCCCCGTGCCCACCACCGACGAGTCATAGACACCCGGGACAGTGCCTAGGAATGCATCCGTCTGAGGTCCCGATGAGGTCGCCACGAATGGGTAGACGTCGGTCTGATTGTCGTACTGGTCATCGCAGTCTTGGTCGAACCCCTTACCGGTGGCGGCCTGAAACAAGGCCTCCATGCCCGACTCCGGCAGGTCTCCACCGTTGCGGATGCCCACCGACGACAGGGCCGTCTGGGTCAGGGTGGTGCTGGTGGTCATCTGCTGAGTGAGGCGAAAGGGCTTGTCTTCGGGCGACATCAACGTACCGAAGAAGCCGTCGGTCCAGGTCCAGTAGCCCATCTCCCCGTACACGTAGTCATTGAACTCAGCGACCCCAAAGGCCACATCGGGGATCGAGATCCCGCTCACGACCTGGCTGAAGTTGCTGGCCATCGCATTGAGCACAGGCGTCATGGAGCACGTGGTGTCGAGGACAAACAGGACGTCCGCCTGGAGGATCTGCGGTGTGAATGGCACCTCGATGGTGGTCTCGACTCGCGCCGCCAGCTCCGCGTAGAAGCCATCGATACCCGAAGCGGCGTCTAAGGGATCGGTTCCTGCGGCCACCTCCGCACCATCGGTAAACCCATCGTCATCGCTGTCTCGCTCCAAGGGGTCCGTACCAGCCGCAGGCTCATCAGCGTCGAGCACCCCATCATCGTCGGAGTCCGTGTCCTCGAAGTCGTAATAGCCATCACCATCGGAGTCCAACGGATTGGAGGGGTCGTCCCCAGCCTCCTCGGTATCCGTCATCCCGTCCCCATCGGAGTCTGCGTCCAGGTAGGACGGGATGCCGTCCTCGTCGGGGTCCTGCCCTCCCTCGTAGAAGTCAGGCACACCATCACCATCGGAGTCGTCGTCTAGGTAGTCAGCCGTTCCATCCCCATCACTGTCCGGGGGGTTGTCTGGATAGCCACGGATCTCGTCCTCGTCCGAGATACCATCCCCATCGTCATCCACATCGGACGCGTCCGGGATACCGTCACCGTCGTAATCCCCGGTGCCTTCGATCTCGTCGGGGATGCCATTGTCGTCGCTGTCCAGATCCAAGAAGTCCGGCGTTCCATCCACATCCGAGTCTTGGGGTGGGGTCGTGTTGTCGTCGTCTCCGGCTTCTACCGCATCGGGAATGCCGTCCCCGTCCGAGTCCAAGTCCTCTTTGTTGGGCACCCCGTCGCCATCGGCGTCATCGTCCTCGTCGCCCTCATCCTCGTCTGAGATCGTGTCCCCGTCCGTGTCCGCATCCTGTGGGGGCAGCGAGTCGTCATCATCGTCCGACGCATCGTCGTCATCGTCACCGACGTCGTCATCGTCACCGACGAAGTCATCGGGCTCCTCTTCTTCATCGGGCACAGCCTCCCCGGTGTAGTCATAACAACCCACAATGCCCAGCCATAGAGCCAGGGTCAGGAGGGTCGCCAGTGACCGACGGGTAGAGGCGGCCTGCATTGGGTAGAGGTCAGGAATCATAGGGCAACAACCACGCTAGATGGCCCCCCTACAGACGTCAAGGATTTGCAAAGAAGGGCCTAGAAAGACCCGGTCGGAGCAGTTCATCGTTCCATCACCGACGAGGTGGCCCCTGGAGCAGCAGCGAAGGGCTCGAGAGCCTGTCGGAAGGCCTCCATGGATGGAAAACGTTCCTCAGGCTTCTTCCTGAGAGCTCGCAGCAGCACGCTGTCCAGTCCTGCTGGGAGACGAGCCTCCGGGTGGACCTTGGAGGGTGCCTCAGGCTCCACCTCAATCGTCTTGAACAGCAACTCCTCCATGGTCGTTGCCGTAAAGACGGGGCGTCCAGTGAGCAAGTGGAAGCCCGTGGCTGCCACCGAGTACTGGTCCGCTCGGTCACTGGCTGGAGCACCCGTCAAGACCTCCGGGGCCACGTACAGCGGTGTCCCCATGATCGTCCCCACCGCGGTCAGTCGGGCATCCTCGGGCAACCCCGGCCCGGGACCGTCCGACGGCGAGGAGACGACAGGCGCGCCAACGCCCTCGTCATCCAGCTTTCGAGCGATCCCAAAGTCGAGAACCTTCAGCATCTCTCGATCATCCGCCGTACGGGCCAGGAACAGGTTGGCGGGCTTGATGTCTCTGTGGATGAGCATCCGCGCGTGGGCTTCTGCGAGCGACTCACAGGTGGTCGCCATCCAACGACAGACGATGTCGAAGGGTTGGCTCCCATCGTCATCGAGCATGTCCTGGAGGCTCACGCCATCCAGATGCTCCATGACGTAGAACAACTGCCCCTTGTTGGTGATCCCAAAGTCGAACACCTGAACAGTGTGCGGAGAGCGCAGCAAAGAGGTCTCCCTCGCCTCTCGCTCGAATCGCCTTCGCAACGCGCCCGAGCTGTCCTTATCGGGGTTGATGAGCTTGATGACGCACGGACGGTCCAGATCACGGTGCCAAGCGAGGTACACAACTCCCATGGCACCGCGGCCGAGCTCCCGCTTGATCTTGTAGCGCCCCAGCGAGCGAGCCGAGATCAGGCGCTGATGCATCGCGTGAATCATGTCCGACCCCACCAGACCCACACCGGCAATGGTCATCAGGGGGAACAGGTTGGCGATCATGTGTCCCACTTGATCAACGTCCCGCATCCACCCTCCGAAGCCCGCTTGATGGTCGCCGAAGAGGACGAGGGTGAGGGGGTACGAGAGCACCAGGAACCCCACCACCGGCAAGTGAGTTCGAGCCTCACCTGGCACAAGGATTGTTCGGGCACTCACGAGCAGAATCGTCCCCGCCACATAGGAACTCTCCGCACCGCCAGTTGCTGCGGTCATGTAGCCCAGGATGAGGCCTGGGGGCGCGAAGATCAGCCAGTCCATGGCGCCCACAGGAAAGCTCTCCGCATTCCTAAGGAACACCCACAGGGCCACGAACCACAAGGTCATGGCGAAGCGAAGAATCAAGAAGGCCGCCAGAGGTGGGCTGGTGTCAGGCCACCAAGAGTTAGCGCCCAAGACGTCGATGACACCGAACAAGGGCATCAGCATCGCGCCAAACATGGAGGCCGTGAGCAAGCGCGTACGGAAGAGAGCGGTGGTCTCCCGCTCAAACCGCGCCTCTAAGTTCTCTTGAATGGTAGGCGGGCCATGCCGAATCGAAGCTGTCCCGGGCTTCTGGCTGGAGCGTTCTCGAGCCACGACTCGCTCACCTCTCACACCATCTGGAGTACCTGAGTCCGGTCCGCCTAGCCGGCCGTGTCCTCTTGAAGTGTAGCCCGGATCGCCGCCCTAAGTCCCGTCAGCGGGCGTCTCTACCCGCAGGAACAGCTTCGGGGGCGCACAATCTCAGCGTCCCCCTTGACGAAGATCCCCACAGCCACCGGGACGGGACTCGAGCCAGGCTCATCGACCACGATGCCCGCTCGGCTCAGATAGAGCTGACTGGAAGGCCCTCCGTCCAGATTGAGCGCATCGGTACACCCCTGGTCCTTCAAGAAACCAGCGAGGTCTCCCGCCCAGAGAGGAGAGCCGGCCACTAACACGTTTAGACGCCCATCGGGCAGCACACAAAGGGCGGTACGCCGTGCCGCCTGACGCTTCAGCGCAAGAGCTTCCCCAGCGACGACAAGCCGCGGTCCAACCTGAAGCGCCTGGAGCACCCCTTCCCGCTCGACCCAATCAGCAGTGTGCACGATGCTCGCACCTTGCGCGTCAATGGAGAACACCCCCCAGTCGACAGGCCTCAGCGCCCCTCTCCGCTCTCCGTCCACCACGAGCAAACCCATCGGGCTGCCGTCCACATCGAAGAAAGGGCCATTGAAGACTGCGGTCGCATCGGTTCGCTCGAGAAACTGCTGAGCCGTCAACGCACTAGCCTGGAGGTCGCGTGCGTCTAGAACCCTCAACTCCGCCTGCTTGAGGTCCACCGTCAGCATGTGGGCGGAGCCGCTTCCCGGAACGAAGACAGAGCGATAGGTCAGCCCCAATCCCCTTGCTGTCGGGTCCTCAGCAGCTGCGTGCACTCCCACCAACAAGACCAGAAACACCAGAGGCACCAGGCGCCGGTGCCGCAAGCGCACAGGGGTGGTGGCTCTGCAGCTCAACGAACGATCCTCGCGACGCTGGCCACTCAGAAACCGCGCTCACTACGGATCCAGCTACGCGCCTGAACGATGTCAGATTCGAGCGCCGCCAGCTGCTGTATGTTGGCTGACAATCGGCTCCAGCCCGCCGGATCCCGATCTCGATTGATCTCGTCACAGGCATCCTTGACCAGGTCCAACCGCCTCGTTCGCTGGAGAGCATCCTCAGCCAACGCGGCACGGACGTCCCCTGCATTCACCCCATCGAGAGCCGAGACGGCCTCCATCTCTCGGTGAAGCATCGCCAACGAGCCGCTGGCTGCATCGATGCGACTTCGATGGTTCTCCAAGAGACGTCCCAGATCCAGCCCATGGCGACTTCCCATGGGCACAACGACACTGGCCGACGCGTCCAGACTTCCTGTCGCCAGCCCCACCGCTAGCGGGAGCGGGGAATCGTGAAGAGCTCTCTCGAAGAAGTCCTCGTGAAAACGAGCTAATTCATCGGGCTCCCAGGAGCAAGAGGGCATGATGGCAGGCGGCGCACCCCGTCCCACTAAGGTTCGGCACAAGGCTAGGCGACGAGCCTCGCTGGACCGCAACGCCCCTTCGTCACCAGCGTTCGGCTCGGGATCAACCAACCAGAATCGAGCGCACAGATCGCCCAACAGTCCAAAGAGCCGATCCATGACGTGGTCCGCTGGCCGATCCTGCTCGAAGTGATCAGCAGGGAGGCTCGAGGGGCGAAGAAACACAGCATCGTATCGGCTCTCGCCCGGCTCCTGGAGCAGTTGATCCCACTTGTCGAACTGCGCGTCATGAATCACGACTCCGGCACCCACGCCCAACTCGCTACTGCGCCGCTCCAGCCGGGCGGCCAGGCCGCGGCGTGAGGGATCCTCCACTCCAACTGAGGAGAGGACTAGTATCCGAACTGGCAACTCCGGTAATCGCTCCAGAGACTCGCAGACCGACTGCGTCTGAATGATTCGGGGCTCCAGATAATCGGCGCTCGACACCAGCATCCTCCCCGACCGATTATAAGGGAAGTCTAGAATCGTGACCTTGCCCGCCACCTTGCTCTTGCTACCCCCCGCCTCAGCGGCTCCGACGCTCGTGGGTATCCTCGCTGTTCTGTTTGTTTGCGCAGGGATCTGGTGGCTGTCCAGCATCATGCTGCGCTGGGGGCAAGACCACCCCGTGCCCGGGGGCCCGCCCGTGTGGCTGGAGATGGACGCGGTCGCCATCACGGTCGCTCTTCGCGAACAGCTCCATGCTCAACTTCCCCCTGCCCTTCCCCAGCTCAGCTACGCACAGGACGTCGTCAACGAGCTGGCCCAGCACCACGCTCACGACATGGCAGAGCGCGACTTTTGCCGCGAGGTCGACCCCGAGGGAACAGGCCTGAATACACACCTGCTTCGGCGGCACCCGACCTTCATCGGTCGGCTGTCCCAATGGCAGAGCCAAGTGGACGTGCAGGTCGGGTGGGATCCGCCACGAATCGCTGCGGAACTGTTCGAACTGCTGAATCCGAAAGACGATGGCCGCGACTTCCTAGAACGTACGGGCGGCAACTGCCTGGGCATTGCAGCAGCTGTCTCCGAACACCGGGCTGTCTGCTGTGTGGTCGTGGCAAGCAGCTGGGCACGACTGCAGCGCGCCAGCCAGCGTGAGGCCGAGCCCAACACCTGGGTCGTCGGCGGACAACTGACCCAGGGAATTCAGGCAGATTCACTCGCCTTCACCCTCCAGCTCCCGAGCGGTGAGGAGTTGGAGGTCAAGGGGCCAATCCCCACGACAGAGGACGACTGGGAAGAGGGACGCTTTCGGCTGCTGCTGCCTCTCGTCGAGGACTTGTCCGAAGCGAGACTCCTGGCCGAGCGAGCCGGCGACCGCAGTCACCCAACGTCACTGCCTTGAGTGCTCGCGGGCCAGCCGCCACACGGGGGAAACCGTGCGGCCCTCTGGGCCCAACTAGCGGGAGACTTTGCCGCTCGCTGATGGCTTAGCGAGATCAACCACGAGGTTGCGATCACCCAGGACTGCGCCCGACAGGGCTCCCTTGGCATAGATCGCCGCATCGTAATCTGCCATCTCCACAAAGCCGAAGCCCTTGGACAGGCCAGTGGAGCGATCGATGATCACACGAACGTCCACAGGTTCTGTCCCCGCAGACTCGAAGATCGACCGAAGGTCGTCCTCGGTACATGAGTAGGGCAGGTTGCCGATAAAGAGCTTGGCAGTCATGGGTAGTTGCCTTCCACGCGGAAGAACCATCAAGGCGATGGAAGTCAGCGCTGACGGTAGGTGATTCGACCCCGGGTCAGGTCGTAGGGAGACACCTCCACAATGACCCGATCCCCCCGAAGAACCCGAATCCTATAGCGACGCATCTTGCCGCCCAGATGAGCAAGGATCTCGTGATCCTGGTCCGTGACAACCTTAAAGGTGCCTCCGGGGAAGACCTCCTTGACGGTGCCCTCCATTTCGATGCCGGCTTCAGAAGCCATCGAACCTCTCTCATCCCGATCGGGAGTCGTCTTACCCCCAACAATAGAAAACCCCCGGACCGAGCGGTCGGGGGGTCACCGTGCGATCGCCGCGGATGATAGGGGGCACCCCGGACTTCGTCAAGCGGGGGCAGACGACGCCCAAAAGGAGCCGCATGCGGTGCTCCTGGAAGCGAACAGAGCCGCCTAGTCTTCCAGTTCCTCTGTATCGACGGGGATAGTGCCGGTACCGGGTGGGGCTGAGGGCACCTTCGTCGTCTCAGCAGCCGACACTACGGATGGCTCCTCAGAGACCTTCGCCGACACGGCTTGCAGCCTCGGGTCGGTATCTGCAGACGCCGGATCATCGGCGACGCAGACTCGATTCCTGCCCTGCTCTTTAGCCTGATATAGCGCTGCGTCAGCCCGAGCGAACCACGCCGCACCAGACTCACTACGCAGGCGCACAGCCAGGCCAATCGACGCTGTAACTCCGAGCCCAGCCGCCACATCGGAGAAATCCAGTGAGGCGACCTTGTGCCTCAGGCGATTGGCTACTTCGAGGCCCCACTCCAAGCCGAGGTCCGGCATCAGCAGGAGGACCTCCTCGCCGCCGTATCGAACCGCATAGTCCGTACGCCGCAGGCTACCCTGAACGACACCGGCGACCCGTCGCAAGACCTCATCGCCCGCCGGATGCCCGTACTGATCATTGACTCGCTTGAAGAAGTCCAGGTCGAGCATCAGACAGCACGCATCCTGTTGCCGGATGTCCAACTCATCCAGGAGCGGCTCCAGCCGATTGTCCAGGAACGTTCGACTCAACAAGCCGGTCAGATGATCTCTGTTGCCGGCCTGAATTCGGTCAGACATCTCCAGGTGGTAGCGAACCTCGTCGTGGGTCATCCACTCGAAACGAAGTAGAACATCACCCATTCGGACCTTGTCACCACTCACCAACCACATGTGCTCCACGAGCACACCGTTGACCAACACACCGTTGGTGCTCTTGTTGTCGACGACTGAGATGCCGGGGTGACCATCGCGCTGCGCAAGGGTGACGATGGCGTGGACTCGCGACACCGAGGGAGCAGGGATCTGAACCTCAACGTCGTCTCCTCGCCCCACGCGGTGCTCCGCGGGGGCGGGGTCTAGAGCGTAGAAGGCGCCCACCTCTGGCCCTTCGAGAACCGACAGAGTCGGGATCAGCTTCTGGCGCCGACTACCCCGTCCCCCTTCTCCCAGGACAACTGTGTGCGGCTCGTCAGTCGACATCACTCCCCGTCCCGGTGGACTGGCCCGTAGCGAAAACCCGCGACGCTCCTGCGCCTAGAGCAGTCCCTTCGCCTTCAGCTCCCCATCAATGAGTTCCTTGAACGACTCAAACGGTCGTGCACCATTGAGGAACTGTCCATTGATGAAGAACGCCGGGGTGCCCGACACACCGACAGCGGCTCCAGCCTTCTTGTCTAGCTCCACTTCGGCGGTGTATCGATTGGAATCCAGGCAGCCATCGAACGTGGCCTGATCGAGACCGAGGTTCCCGGCATAGCCCTTCAGGTCCGCGATCTGCAGAGCGCGCTGGTTCTCGAAGAGCACGTCGTGATACTCCCAGAACTTGCCTTGCTCGTTGGCGCAGCTGGCAGCTTCATGGGCCTTGGGGGCCTCCTTGTGCATCGGCAACGGGAAGTCGCGGAAGACGAGCGCGATCTTGTCGCCATACTCCTTCTTCACACGATCGATCGTCGGATTGACCCGACTGCAGTAGGGGCACTGGAAGTCGGAGAACTCAATGATGGTGACAGGAGCGTCCTTGGAGCCGTAGATGGGGTCATCGTCGTCGTAACCGATCTCGAAGCGCATGGCCTTAAGCATGACCTCCACGCCTGCAGCCTCCCGCAGGGAACCGATGTACTCAACACGGCGGTCCTGCTCCCCTTTGCGCTGGAGATAGCTAATGACCCGTGGCTTGATCTTGTCGAACTCGACCCCACCACGCGGGGGATTCTTGTCGAAGTAAGCCTTCGCCTCCTCCTCGGTAACCTCGGGAAGCTTGTCGGAGACCTCGGCCTTGATCAGTGCATCACTGGTCATGCCCCGCTTACTCGCTTCTGCCTCGAGCAACTGAGTCTCGATCAGTCGGTCCA